>Ga0129310_1000026_pt1 | contig 222927 bp, 209 predicted proteins | sample Go1ome_2_FD_94433 | JGI IMG/M metagenome (GOLD analysis project Ga0129310, IMG submission 94433) | Western lowland gorrila individual fecal microbial communities from Wisconsin, USA - Go1022A metagenome | ecosystem: Host-associated > Mammals > Digestive system > Large intestine > Fecal...
ATTTCGTTCTGGATCCTTCGCGGTTGCCGCCGCTGGGGTCCGTTTTTTATATGTACTGCACTGGTACATCCTGCTCCGTTCAGGACACTTGTTCCGTTTCTGGCATGTCCCGCATACATCCCTTTCCATAGGCCTCACCTCCCTTCACCACGCCCACATCATGATCACCATGGACACCATCCACATCCCAGTCATCCAAATGACTGCCGGCACAAGCCGCTTAGTTAGTGTCATCAGAGGATGTTCCTCCTCATCATGCCTCTGTCTCATACACCTGTCCTCCCTCGTAGACCACGCGGATCTTGTCTCCGCTTACATCAGTTACTATGGCTTCATGCAATCCGGTGAAATTTACGCAGGCATCCAAGCCCGGGTAAACCGCCTCTAGGTACTGACGGATCCGGTGCTCTGCAAATGTCTTAGCCCTCATTGGCTGTCCCTCCTTTCTTTTTTTCTACTGGTTCATCCTTAAAATCTCTCTCAGGATCATACTTGAACAACTCTCCAATCTCACACTCATCATACACATCCTTAGTCACATAATAGATTGCACTCTCATATCTGCCTTTATCATTTGGATTGAGCGCTTGTATTCTAATGCACCAGCGGTCAGGGTAGCTGTAAACCATTGGTATGTAAGTTGTATAACTCGTTTTGCCATTTGTATGCGTCATTGGTATCAGCATTGTCTGCGTGTGTGCCGGAAGAAACTGCTTGTCACATATTTCGCCCTCTGTCAGCCTCATCTTACATCCAGTGAGTGTTATAAGAGAGGCGCATATTACGGCCAATAGCCTTTTCATTGACTTGTCCCTCCTTTGCTTAAAACGAGTCCCACGCGTTTAATCGGTTCCTTACGCACCCTGTTTCCAAGGGCCTGTTTGTATTCGTCTGGCAGATCTGATACCTTAATCATGTTTCCATTAAGGACGACCCAGCGGGTTCTCGATAGTTCTACCATGTTCTCACCTCGCTTTCTTGATTTTTGCCGTGGCTTGCATACCAAAAGGAGTTATTAAGTATCTCCTATTCTCTCCAAGAAATATTGCTTAAGAATTTATAGGTTTGATAATAGAGTATTCACCAACCAATTCTCTTGCCCTATCCAAAACAATACGCGCCTTGTCAACGCTCAACTTCCTTTCAGCGAACTCTCTAATTATTTGAACTGCCAGTTCGTTGATTTCTTCACCGCTAAAAATTTCACTGTTTGACATCAATATATCATTCACTGCTCTCACCTCTGTTTCTATCTTGTCTTTTTCTCCCCCTCGCTTTATACTGTACTTACAGGCGTTGCAGCGCCGAGTACGAAAGAGAAGGATTTTACTATGGATAATGACCGTCAAGCTTTTATAGCTTCTTTTTCTGCATTTCAAGCATCTTTAGAAAAAATAAATGCAGAGATAGAAGAGTCCTATAAGCCTATCATTAAGTCTGTTACAGAAATGCAGAAGCAATATGAATTCATATTTGCGCCTTTTCAATTGTTTGCCAAACAATTGAGCACTTCAATACTTGAGACCCTTAATAGTGACTCGTTCCAACAACAAATGCGCAGGCTGCAAGACAGTTTTTCTTCCCTTACCATTGCTCTCCAAGGGATAACTATACATGAGGGTTACGTGACCGTTCCCGAAGTACTAATTCCAAAAGACTTTCAGTATGAAGAAGTTCCGTATAATTTGGAAACCGTTACCGGCCATTGCACTGACAAATCTTCTGACATCAAACGACTGTCATTGCCTGATGCATTAAATATTATAAGTATGGCAATATGTATACTAACGATGCTATTGGCCCCGTTTTACAATTATGCTATCGATTGCATCCTGCCCGAAAAAGATACTACAGAAGCTGTTTCTCCCATGACAGAAGAACAAGCGCAACACATGTTAGAATATCTTTCAGAACTAACCGACTCCCAACAGGCCATCCTTAACGCTCTTGAAGCTTCTGAAGAATCAGTTCAAGGGACCGATTCATGTTCTTATGATACTCAACCTCGTTCTGCAACACCTGATTCTGCGTGGCCCGAAGATGATGAATCGTCTCCCACATCTGCTGATGAGCCCGGCAGTTCTGAATAGTGGCAATTAACTGGACAGTAGTAATTGCCAGAAGCCATGCTTTCCATGCCGGAATGCGTGGCTTTTTCTCTTCTTTCATCCCTGCTCCCCCTGCCGATTGCCGAAGGACATTTTTCTTATCTGTAATTTTTCTCACCTCCTCCTTATTCTCTTGCCAATGTGCCCAGGTTAGCCTGTCTTCCGCATTCTGTCTGACTCTGCAGAATCCAGTCTCTCTTTAGCCCTTAATACTTCAACATTGCTTTTCGCCAGCAATATGCCACTAAGGTCCATTTCTTTTAGAATCTCTGTTATCTCAACAATAATTTCCTGTTTCTGATTAGACATTTCTTCACCTCCTCGTTTTCTTGTTGGTAAACAAATTATATCATTCATTTTCTTGTTAGTCAATAAGATTTTTTCAATATTTATATATTTTCTTGTTGACTAACAAGTTTTATAATGTTATACTGTACTATGAAAGGAGGGGAGTATATTGGAAATAAGTGAAAGAATACAAAGTATTAGAAAAAAATTAGGATTATCTCGGAGAGCCTTCGGTGAAAAACTTGGAGTAAGTGAAAGTGTTATTGTCAATATAGAATATGACCGCCTTGCAAAACCAGAACAAAAGGAACCGCTCTACAAATTGATATGTAGAGAATTCAATATAAACGAGGACTACTTACGTACTGGCAAAGGTGAAATGTTTATTGAACTGCCCGAAGAAGATGAAACAGCGGCTTTGGTTTATGAACTATTGGGCCCAGAAAAAAATGAATTATTTGATATGATTTTAGAAGTAATACGAACATATAAAGAATTGAGTCCAGGCTCTCAGAAAGTGATAAGGGAATTCTGCAAAAAGTATATTGAAAACATAAGAAAAAAAGGAGACTAATGTCCCCTCTTCTCCTTATACATTTTGATAAAGGTACACAGTTGGTTGAGAAATCGAAAATCGGTTTCGTCCATTCCGTCAAGTTGCTGAAAAATATACTTCTTCAGATTTCCAATATTCATAATATGTACCACCCTTTCCCTGTAGTCATCTCAACGACTATGTTATACCCTTTGAACGCAGTGACTGTCGAAAATCCTCAAAATATGTAGTTTTGTCCACTATTGTGGACAAAATGGGGAATTACTTCTTAACCTTCACTGTAACCAGCTTTGAGGGCTGTACGTCAAGTGCCAGGGAAAGGAGGCACAAAGTACGCAAAGTGGGATCCCGATAACCGTTTTCAATGAAGCTTATCTCTGATTTGCTTATCCCTGATTTTTTAGAGAGTTCCCGAAGAGAAATATGTTTTTCTCTTCTGATCTCTTTGATGTGAAAGGTCATTTCAACGTCCACAGCATCACCTCGCAGATAGTATCTGCAAAAGTGACCAAAAGATTCAGAACTTATGTTCGTATTTTATTATACCAGAACACACGTTCGTTTTCAATATGTAGATTAAAATAGCCTATGGCTTTTTAATAAAAATGGCATAGCCAAAACTAAGGAGGGTTTGTTTATGAGAAAAACAAAATTATTATTTATGACACTCGCAATGTCTATGGTACTAAGCAGCACCGCATTTGCTGGAACCTGGGTGTCTCCAGCCGCAGGTCAATGGAAATACCAGAATGATGATGGCAGTTTCGCCACTGGCTGGATTGAAGATGGTGGAAAAAGCTATTATATGGACGAGAATGGCATTATGCTTTCCAACACCACAACTCCCGATGGTTATTATGTGGGTCCTAATGGGGCTTGGGATGGAAATGAAAAAAGTGACGGAAACTTCTTCTCTAAAGACGGCCATGGTGATAAGGTTGTGTCTGGCCTAGTAGTCACTGCTCCCAGTTACTTAAGCATCACAAATAACGGCGACCACAATTTTAATATTTGGGCGCATTATGGTGACGGGGAATACGATAAGGATCTACTGGTTAATACAATCGGGGATTACGAAGGAAGTGTATACCTGCAGCCAGGACTTGAATACACCTTAGAAATAAAATCTTCAGGGTCATGGACTGTAAGGGCTTATCCGCTTGGGATATCTGCTACAGATACGTTTTCTGGTTCCGGCGACTATGTAACCCCTATGTTTATGCCATCATCTAATGCATATGCCATTGGTGGCGGCGGTGATCATAATTTTGCAGTTTGGGGACATTATGGCACTGGAGAATACGACAAGGATTTACTAGTAAATGAGATTGGTATATATTCAGGAACGGTAATGTTCAAACACAAAAATTACTCTTTTTTTGAGATAACATGTGATGGAGACTGGTCAATAACTCCTCAATAATATCAAAGCAAAAAGCCCCTGTGCTGGTAACACAGAAGCTTTTCACATAGATTTTCTCTTGCCAGGCAAACCCAGAAAGATAAAATCAAAATCGACACCTGTATTATATCATTTCTGGTACGTCCTTGGCAAGGGGCGTATTTTTTATACTTATTTTCAAGGAGGGAATGATATATGGCTAAACGTATGATAGCCGCTGCCTACGTCCGTGTTAGTACGGATGATCAGTTGGATTATAGCCCAGAGTCTCAGTTGGACGAAATTAAGAACTATGCTAAAAAGAATGGATATATAATATCAGATGACAATGTATTCATGGAAAAGGAAGGACACAGTGGAAAGAATGCCGACAAGCGCCCTGAATTTCAGCGCATGATTGCCATTGCCAAGCAGACCCCAAAACCTTTTGATGCCATATTGGTATGGAAATATTCCCGGTTTGCACGTAACCAGGATGAAAGCACATTCTACAAAAGCGTGCTGCGCAAGAAATTAGGAATTGATGTTGTCAGCATATCGGAGCCTATGCTGGATGGCATGTATGGCAGACTAATCGAAATGATCATTGAATGGCAGGATGAGTTTTATTCCTACAATCTTGGAATCGAAGTGTCCCGTGGCATGAAAAAGAAAGCAGAAAAAGGTGAGCCACAAGTCCTCCCGCCGCTTGGATACAGAGTGCCTTACAAAAAAGCAACCCCTGAGATTGTTCCGGATGAAGCGGATATTGTTAGACTCATTTTCCGTATGTTCTTGGAGGGCGAGGGAGCCTTTTCTATCGCGCAATACTTATCTGATCGGGGAGTAACAGGGAAGCGAGGAGGAAAGATATTAAGTACCTGCGTTAAAAGAATGCTGTCTAATCCCTATTACGCAGGATACAGCCGGTGGAATGGGGTCATGGAAAAAGGAACATTTCCTGCGATCATATCAGAGGACGACTTTAACAAGGCTCAGAAACTCCTAGAAGGCACCAAAAATCCTAAATATGCGAAACCCGAAGAACTGTACCGGCACTGGCTCAGCGGTGTTGTGCATTGTTCCTCCTGCGGAAGGACTTTAACTTCGCAGAGAATCCATTCCCCCAAGGAGGATTATATTATATTCCAGTGCGGCGGATACACTCGCGGAGTATGTCGGGAATCGCACTATGTCAGAGAGCGCGTACTAGAAAAGGCCATTATCGAAGATCTGGAAGAGGTTCTGCAACTTGGCACAGTTACCTTTGTAATTCGCAGGCCAAAGCCTGATCATACTTCCCAGGCCGATCTGCTCAATGCGCAAATAAAAAGAATCCGGACCAAATTAGACCGGATCAAGGAATCGTATATGGCAGGAATCGATACGCTGGAAGAATATAAAGAATCAAAAGCGCTCCTTATGGAGGAACTCAACCGATTACAAGGTTTGGCTGATGATCTAGAACATATTCCGGATCACGCCCAAGAAAAAATGTTGGACAATATAAAAAATGTATGTGATATATTAAAATCCGAAAAATACTCTGTGTCAGAGAAAAACGCTGCAATTAAATCCATTATAGATAGGGTTATTTATAATAAGCAGACACATCACGTAGACATTGTTTACTGCCTGAATGAATCCGATTTAATTCCATAGCCAAACATACTATGGATTACCCAAATCTGCCATGTAATAAATTCCTTTCCCGGCCAAGCACTGCGTACACTGCATCCATTCCGTCCATCCTCATGCAAGACCCTCTTTTAAGATTACTTTATTCCCGGACAAAAGTCAACATGTCCGCCAAATATCAATGGTTCTCTTCGGCTTTAACAGGTGTTATGGGATATGCCCTATAGTCCGGGTGACTGTTCCACTCCGCAATTGACAGGACCTCAAAGTCCTCAATGAGCTTTGCCTTTCTCCCCTGCTGCAGCCGGAAGGGCAGTTTTTCCGCAATACAGTTGCGCAGCAGCTTTCTGTCCGTTGCCCCTGCATGTGGATATTCCACTATGTAAATATATTTTACAGGCTTGTCCTTTTTCTCCATGGCCAGGTAATGCAGGCTTTCATAGAATTTGCGCGCCACGCCTATTGTCCTTTTTTCCTCAAAGGGTTTAAATGCCTGGGGATTTACCGCTCCCGGGATGTCCGCATTTTTGTATTCCACCAGCAGTATGTATTCCGGTGTCTCTATCACAAAATCCGCATCCTTTAAAAATACCCCGGCAGTGTGGTACAGGTTGTATATCTGGTCCGTGGACCACACGGCCGCTGAACAGTCGATCTGGTAGACACCGTTTTCTTCCTTATAAACAGCCTTTTCCAAGGAATTACCCCCTTATGGTCTGTTCAAATACTTCATCCAGTAATTGATTGTAGGCATCTCCAATGGAATTTTTCTCCAGATCCCTGAACAAAGGCTTACTTTCCGCCTCCACCAGGTGGCTGCCGTTATAGTACAGGGAGTGGAACCCCAGGGAATCCGCGCCCCTGGATTTTAATTCCAGGTACTTTGCCAGCACATAGTCATGGGTTGCCAGCACGATCTGAACACCTGACTCCTGCAATGCATAGAGCATATCCACCAGCTGGGGGATATACTTGGGATTAATATTGGCCTCCGGCTCATCCCAGAAAAGAAGTGACCCTCTGGCCAGCAATCCTGTTTCGATCAGCCGCCACAGCACGGACAGTTTTTTGAAACCTTCCGCTTCACTTTGAAAGCCGGTTTTATAACCATTGTGCATGATAAAATATCGGTCTTTTTCAAATACCACCCTTCCCCCAATGATCTGTTGGATACAATCCAGGGTTTCCCGGGCAGAGGGCGTAAGCTCCCGCAGTTGGGACATGCCTGATTTAAACAATATATCTACCAGCGTCTTATCAAAGGGCACATGCCTCTCCACATAATCTTTTTCAATCCCCGCATGGGTCAGCATTTCTTTGGCAGGAATGAACGCGGTTTTTACTTCTTCCCTCGTCCTCTTTCCTTTAATCTGCAGCGAGACCTCCATCTGTCCAAGGGGCGGTTCCAGCTGCTCCTCTTTTGGAATATTGTCTTTAAAAGCAGCCTGGTAGGCAAAGAACTTCTCATTTACACCCAGGGTGATTTTTAATGGTTCCCCCAGCCGGTTGAACATAACATCAAACCGGTCCGCGCAAAAGCATTGGGACAATGTTTCAAAAAATAGCAGTTTTGCGTTACGCGACAATGTATTGCTCTCATAAAAAGCGTACAAAACCTTAAGGAGATGGGTCTTTCCTGTGCCGTTTTCCCCGATCAGCACATTAATCCCCCGGCAAAACTTCAAATCCAGTTTCCTAAATACAGTAAAATTTTCCAAATGTAATTGTTCAAGGGCCATTGCCGCCGCTCCTTCCATATCAAGCCATACTTTTGTCTCACTCTATCCTATTCCTGCCCTCTTGCCTGATATCCATAAATCCCTGCGTGTACTGTGAGGCCAGATCCGCCATCCGTTCCAGTCCCGGATCCGGCCTATAGCCTTCCTGCTTTTCATATGCAGAGAGGATCCTAAGCCCATGGTCTAACCGTTCCCTCTGTTCTTCAAAGAACCGCCGGATCGTGTCCGCCAGCTGGGGACAGCCCCTGAACCGCGACTTGACCGTTATATATTCCAGGTAATCCTGCCTGGTAACATAGGATAACAGATCATCCTCTTTTGCCGTAAGCGTACAGCCGTTAAAGACCAACTCAATATCCTGCTGTTCAAACAGGGCAAGGACCGTCCCTGCCGTATCGGCCTTCCTCCAGCCGTAGGGAATCCCTGAGAACTGCCTGACCAGGCTTTCCATGGTAACCGGAATATTGGCAAGGCAGCTGAGGTTGATGGCTTTCAGCATCTCCTCCCTGGCAGGTTCATTGAAACGGGAACTAACCGGTTCCGTTTGGTCAAAAGGCGGGATAATACAGTTAAGCTTGGTGTATAAGCTTTCCACCAGTATCCTTACCGCGTCACTGATCCGGCAAACCGACTCCTTTTCCTTCCCATCCATCATGTTCCCATTCACATATATATCTGCCTCTCTCACCATGTCCGCCAGCAGTCCATGACAGTGCCCTGCCCCTTCCCCTATACCTAACGCTCCTGTATCTGCGTCCGCTGTCCCGGATCCGCGGTATGATCCTTCATCTAATTCAGCCAGACGAAGCATATATGCTTTTAGCCTGATCCATTGCTCCATCCTCCTTATAAGCTTCATACGGGCCGGAAGCACAATGACCACGCTTTGCTCTTTAACGGACCGTGCCTTGACCTGGTCTTCAGTCCCAGGCATCCTGTCATGGGTCGATAGCATCACACGGATCCCTATCTCGCCTTTCTGCATTCCCCACGGCTGATCATTTATTGCAATGCGCAAGGTAAAGTCCCGGTAATCCTTATATCGGTATGTCTTATTCCCGTTAAACAGGAGGGAAACAAACTCTTCTACTATTCTGTCCCGCATCCCAGGATCATAACCCTTCCTGATTTCAATCGGCTGATCCCGCCTGCTGTCCTCTATGACCAGGAACATATACTGCTGCCCAATGCTGGCGATCAGGTCCCGCGCTTCCAGGCGGGCCAGGGAATCCACGGTCCTCTGTTCCGCTTCAGCCCTGTCCTCACCGATATCCTTTACCATGATGGTGGTGATATTCTCCACATTGGCCGGAAGTGCGGCGGATACATACCGGATCAGTACAAGGGCCTTCCAGACCTCCAGATCAAAGGGCTCCAGACCCCCATCACGGCCCGCGGCCATATCCGCAGCCTTTGCCGCCGTCCCCCGGATATCAGCGTTTAAAAAGGGCTCTACATCCTGGTAAAAAGCGGAAAAAGGAACCAGCGCACCACATTGGGATTCCTGATAGCGGACCGCCGCCGCCTGAAAGGCATGCAGCAGAGAGCGCACCTGGCCGGAGGGAGTTTCTATGGCTGTCCCATCCCCTGAGGCATTCTGACCGCCTATGGCTGCCCCCTTGATGGGAATCCTCCGAAACATGGTCTGAAGCACGGACCGGAGCAGGCTGAACTGGTAGGGAACAAACGGATATGTCTCTGTAAACTCCTCCTCCCCCCCATACAGCTGTTGTCTCAAAACATCAGAGGAGAGCCGGAACAACTCCTTAAAGTCAGAAGACCTTTCAGCATACAGATGCTTTAATTCCCCTGCCGCCGCATCTGTCTTGGCCAGGAGCCGTTTCCTGACGATCTCCTCCCCATCCTCGGATGACAACAGGATACGGGTCCTAAAACGTGATGCGGTTTTCAAAGCGTCACTGTATTCCGTCCGTCCCCCGCTGCCCGGCAGCGCAGGTGCATCCACATCCTGCTTTCCTGCCGCTACGACCCAGGCCTGCCCACTGCACAACTCCCCCAGCCTTTCCGTTATGGCCTGCAGGGATAACAGGCAGCTGACGTCATTTTGGGCGGCATCTACGCCGTCATATAAAAAAACAATGACCTGTTTTTTCCGGCCGGCAGCGCTTCTTTCTTCAATATATTCCTGCACCATATGCACAAGATCATCAATGCCTGGCGGATCATTCCTTTCAGCATTTTGATACCAGCCTTTTGCCGCTTCAGGGCTCATCTGTGTTGTATCCGCCAGGGCTTTTACAATATTTTCTTCTTCAAAATAAAAATCTTCCCGCGCCTCTTTCCAGTCACTTCCGGATAACTCCCTGAAGCGGCGGCAAAAGTTCCCGTACACACCATCTCTGGTCATCTGACGCTCCAGATCCGCAATCCAGGGCATATTCTCACAAAATCCCTGAAAATGATCAAATGCCCTCCTAAAGTCCCTGACAACCCTGTCACCACCGGCTGCAGGCCGTCCGCCATCCTCATCCATGTGAAAGAGCAGGGTGTCGGCCTGGATCTCCGCTGCGGCCCGCATATTGGCTATGGTATGCCTGTCCTCTATTTCCCGGCTTAGGATATCCACCGCGCGCCTGCCCTTATATTCCCTGCCGGACAGCAGACAGGATAATACCTTTAAAAACAGTGATTTGCCGCTGCCAAAGGGACCGCCGACCCACACGCCCGTATGATCCAGTCCCTCCTTTATCCCTGTGCAATAATTTTCAAAAAACACGTCAAAATGCCGGTTCAATTCCCGGGTCACAACATACTCCTCCAACTCCTGCGCCATGATATCCGCAGAATCCTGTGTGACCTTTATAATTTCCTGAACCGGCCTTTGTATTTTCTTTTGAAACATTTGACTAATTTTCATTTTCCTGCACTCCTATCCTTCAATCAGCTCCATACCTTGTGGCCATAAACCCCGGCAGTATATCCGGATAAGCAAATCTATCCCTTCTTTTGCATCGATCCTTTGAGTGGAATACAAATATTTTAACAAAAATGCAGGAAGTATTCAACGCTTTAAATGGGAAACAGAATATTTCCCCAAACAATCGTAACGGTTCAGACATCCGATGTGGGTATTGGGCTGATCCTATACAGACGCAGTGCATTCTCCCAGGCCGTCTTCATGACCGTATCCCTGTCCACCCCCTTGATCCCGCTGATGGCGTCCACTACATAAGTCAGGTTAAGGGAGGAATTGCGCTTGCCCCGGTTGGGCACAGGGGCAAGGTAGGGACAGTCTGTCTCCAGCACAAGGGATTTAAGGGGAGCATACTCCACCACTTCCTTTAACTTCTTTGCATTGTTAAATGTGACAACGCCTCCGATCCCCAGAAAAAATCCCATGTTCAGATACTCCCTGGCAATCTCCTTTCCATAGGAAAAACAGTGGATCACACCGCCCATATCCCCTGCTTTCTCTGCCTTCATCATATCCAGGGTATCCTTTGCGGCATCCCTGCTGTGTATGATTACAGGAAGCTTTGTCCTTCTCGCCAGATCCAGCTGGCGGACAAACCATTTCTTCTGTATGGAATGGTCAGGTTCCTCCCAGTAATAATCCAGACCGATCTCTCCCACTGCCTTTACCTTCTCATGGGCACAGCAGGATTCGATCCACCGGATCTTCTCCTCGTCAAGTTCCGCCGTCTCACTGGGATGAATCCCCTGGGCCGCATACATCCAGTCATATGTTTCTGCCAGCTTCAGGGTGGTCACACAGCTGTCAAGGCTGGCCGCCACATTCATCACAGAAGTGATGCCGGCGTCCTTAAGGCTACCCAGCAGTTCCTCACGGTCAGTATCAAACGCCTCATCATCATAATGGGCATGTGTATCAAAAATCATTGGACTCAAACTCCTTTTTGCAATCCATGGGCCAGCCCGTAAAGCACCAGAAGGTGGACGGGATAAAACACATAGAAAAGATATTTTAACTGAAACGCTCCCCGCCTGCCATTATACAACACAATGGGCACATATGCCAGGGCGGATACACAGTAATAGCTCACACTCTCCGCGGCGCATAAGACCACCCCCACCGCCAGCTGGGCAATGTCGTTGTGGCGGAACCAGTACATGGACGCGATCAAAAGCACTCCGATCACATTGTAATCCGTCTGCAGGATCCAGGAAAGGGCGCATCCCCCGGCCAGGGCAGCCAGCTGAATGCCCAGCTTCCTGGTATATTCCATTACAAATATAACCATAATTCCGATCAAAAGGGTAAACAGCATGTTCTGATAGTAGGGGTAGAAGACCCTGCCATAGATAGCCAGGTCAAATGGGACCTCTGAGATGAGGGCGCAGATCAGCATACGCAGCGCATACCTTCCCCTGTCCCTGGTGCGGACAAATTCTTCCGCCACCAGAAATGCAAAAATAGGAAACGCCAGACGGCCCAGATATCGGCAGACCTGTCCCGCGATCATCCATATATGCCCGGAAGGGGTCGCTATCACTGCCTGATACACGGCTCTGTCCGCAGCGTGGAGAATCCCTCCCTGGATGACCACAGCTCCCATATTATCAATCAGAATCGCCACAATGCCAAGCACCTTCAGCTGGTTTCCCGTAAGGCCCGGGCGCCGGCTTCCATATGAACTCAGACTGCATGTTCTCGTATTCATCTCTATTCCTCGTCTAAATAGCGGGCCAATCATGCCCCTGGTCTTTGGTGTCTTATTATCATACTCCAAAATGGTAAAAAATGCAAGTTTCTCCCACTTTTGGTCTATTTTTCCATCAAAAGCGCCCCTTATCTCCCATTTATTACCTATTTTCGTGTGATTTACAGCCATTTTCCAAAGCAAAGTGGGTGAGTACGCCACAACACGCCTTTTTCCCGCTCACAAGGACACAACATGTCCCCGTATAAAAAAATGGAGCGGGACATCCATCTGTCCCACTCCTGTATCAGATTCCCTTAGCAGATCTCAGCGCCTGCGGGCATATCCTTTTCCGGTTTCATAAGAGCCAGGCCGCCGTCCGCATCCTCAGCGCACAAAAGCATCCCCTCGGACAGCATGCCCGCCAGCTTGGCCGGCTTTAAGTTGGTGACCACCATAACCTTCTTGCCCACCATCTCCTCCGGTGAATAACAAGCCTTAATACCGCTGATGATCTGGCGTGTCTGGCTTCCGATCTTCACCTGGGAGCAAAGCAGCTTCTTGGATTTGGGAACCGCCTCACACCGGATGATCTCACCCACCTGGAACTGGAGCTTTGCAAAATCTTCATAGGTTATCTCCGGCTTTGCCTCAACATCTATTACGTTCTCCTTTGCGTCACCTGACTCCCGGGTATCTCCCCGGTCATCTGCTCCCTTGGTATGGGCTCCCTCCGCAGCCTGATCCGCTGCATGCATGGCTTCTACCTTTTCCATCACTTCCTTCATGTCCATACGGGCAAAGAGGATCTCCGGCTTATCCGTCACCTTGCCGCCTGACGGATACAGGCCAAATGTATCCATCTGAGCCAGCTCCCTCTTTCCTGTGTTAAGCTGCGCCAGGATCTTACCGGAAGTCTCAGGCATAAAGGAGTACAGCAGGGATGCTCCAATGGTGATGGATTCTGTCAGGTTATAAAGCACGGTGGACAGTCTGTCCTTTTGCGCCTCATCCTTGGCCAGGGTCCATGGCGTTGTCTCATCAATATACTTGTTGCATCTTCTGAAAATGTTGAAGATCTCCGTCATGGCATCGGCCACTCGCAGCTGTTCCATCTTGGCATCCGCTTTTTTCACCTCTTCCAGAACAACACTCTTAAGATCCTCATCCACCGGCTCTGCAGCGCCCCTATCAGCGATCACGCCGTCAAAATACTTGTTGCTCATGGAAATGGTGCGGTTCACCAGATTGCCCAGGATATTGGCCAGGTCGGAGTTCATGCGCTCCACCATCAGCTCCCATGAGATGACGCCGTCATTGTCAAAAGGCATCTCATGAAGCACAAAGTAACGCACCGCATCCACGCCAAAGAAATCCACCAGGGTATCTGCATACAGTACATTTCCCTTGGACTTGCTCATCTTGCCGTCTCCCTGAAGCAGCCACGGATGGCCGAACACCTGCTTTGGAAGGGGCACATTCAGGGCCATCAGGAAAATGGGCCAGTAAATGGTATGGAAGCGGATAATGTCCTTTCCGATCAGGTGCAGGTCGGCGGGCCAAAGCTTTCCAAACTGGTCCGTGCTGTTTCCATCACAGTCATAACCGATCCCGGTGATATAGTTGGTAAGCGCGTCCAGCCATACATAGGTCACATGCTTGGGATCAAAGCTGACAGGAATCCCCCAGCTGAACGTTGTCCTGGAAACACACAGGTCCTGGAGTCCGGGAAGCAGGAAATTGTTCATCATCTCGTTCTTCCTGGACACCGGCTGGATAAATTCCGGATGCTCATTGATATACTCGATCAGCCGGGGAGCATACTTGCTCATACGGAAAAAATATGCCTCCTCCTTGGCCGGCTTGACCTCCCGCCCGCAGTCGGGGCACTTGCCGTCCACCAGCTGGGACTCTGTGAAAAATGACTCGCAGGGAGTGCAGTAAAGACCTTCATAATAGCCCTTGTAGATATCCCCCTGGTCATAAAGCTTCTTAAAGATCTTCTGGACCTGGGCCTCGTGGTCCTCATCCGTGGTGCGGATGAATTTGTCATAGGAGGTATTCATCAGATCCCATATCCTCCGGATCTCAGCGGCTGCCTTGTCCACGAATTCCTTAGGCGTAACACCGGCCGCCTCTGCCTTTTCCTCTATCTTTTGCCCGTGTTCGTCCGTTCCTGTCTGGAAAAACACGTCATAACCCTGTTCCCTTTTATACCTGGCAATGCTGTCAGCCAGAATGATCTCATAGGTATTGCCAATGTGCGGTTTTCCCGATGCATATGCAATGGCTGTTGTGATATAATATGGTTTTTTACAATCCTGACACATAATTCATTTCCCTCTTCTTCTGCCCGGCTGGCGCCGTTTTAATAGTTTTAAGGTAACAGTTCAGGACGGCGGGAAAATGGGTGCAAAAGCGGGCGTTAAGCTTGCTTATAAGTCCGTTTTTGCACCCATTTTCACATCGGATGGACATCCGATGCTTCTTAACCGGCTTTTCCGGTCAAGAAGATGAGCCGTCCTGAACAGTTACGTTTTAAGTATAAGCGTTCCACCCATATTCGTCAAGACATGACCCCGGTTTTTCCCCCTGACAGGGGGCATTCTTTCACACATAAGTTGTAATTTCCCTACATATACTATATAATGATTCGAGTGCAGGCAAAAAACAACAACTTATACCCCATTGGAGGAATGACAGTATAATGAAACAGCGTAAAACCATATATTTACAACTAATCATGTCCCTGATCCTGGTCATCTCCCTGGTGACAGGATGCGTTGCCCCGGGACAGAGTGCGGACAAGGAAACGGACGCGCAGACAGAGGCCGGACTTGAAAGCTCCGCCTCCTATGAAAAATATGAGAAGGCCCACCTGGATGCCCAGGAGCACTTTGACCAGATGATGAACGACCTGTTCCTGGACGAAGTAGACAACTCCCTGATCACCCTTCACTATACCCTGGCCAATCCGGCCGCCTTCGGCATCACTGATTACGATAAAACCCTGGGGACCGTTACCCTGGAGGAAAGCAAACAGGCTCTCGCCGATGCCAAATCCCTGAAAGTACAACTAAATGATATTGACAGCCGTCATCTGCGTGAGGACCAGCTCCTTACATATACCATCCTGTCCTCCTATCTGAACACCATGTTAAGCAGCGAGGGATTGGAGCTTTATGACCAGCCTCTGTCCTCTTCCCTGGGAATCCAGGCCCAGCTGCCCATATTGCTGTCAGAGTATGTGTTCTACACCAAACAGGATGTGGAGGATTACCTTTCACTGCTCTCCTCCATTGACACTTATTATGAAAGCATCATAGAATTTGAAAAGCAGAAAACAGAAGCCGGGCTTGGCCTTTGCGACACTGCCATTGACAGGATCATCGAGTCCTGCAACGCCTATCTGCTGGACGCTGACCACAGCTTTATGGCAGAAACATTTGCCCAGAGGCTGGATCAGGTGGAGGGATTGACTGATACGGAAAAAGAGGACTACAGCGCCAGAAACCGCGCTGCCATCAATGAACATTTTGTGCCTGCTTACCAGAAGCTCATAGATGGTCTGACACCCTTAAAAGGCACCGGGACCAATGACAAGGGGCTGTATTATTTCCCTGAGGGGCAAAAATATTACCAGTACCTGGTAAACGCCTACACCGGTACCTCTTATCAGGATATACCGGAACTTAAAAAGGCCATCAGCGACCAGATGATGAATGATCTCACTGCCATGGATGAGCTGCTCACTGAGAATCCCGCCCTGGCAAAAAAGATGTATTCCTATTCCTTCAGCCTGACGGACCCTAATGAAATACTGGAAAACCTGCGCACCCAGTGCATCAAGGATTTCCCGGCCATTGAAGACTATGTGTGCAATATAAAAAATGTACCCTCTGCCCTGGAAGCCACCTTAAGCCCGGCATTTTACCTCACCGTTCCCATCGACCGGCCCCAGGACAATTCCATCTACATCAACAACGGCAGCACCAACACGGCCAGAAACCTGTACTCCACCCTGGCTCACGAGGGATATCCGGGGCACATGTACCAGACCCTGTATTTTAACAGGAATAACAGCTGCAACCTGAGAAAACTCCTGAGTTTCAGCAGCTACTCCGAGGGCTGGGCCACCTATGTGGAATATTACTCCTACACCCTGGACAATGGGCTGGATCCTGACCTGGGCGAGCTTCTCATGCACAATGCAGCATTTACCCTGTCCCTTTATGCCATCCTGGATCTTAATATCCACTATGAGGGCTGGGACATCAAGCAGGTACAGGATTACCTGAATCATTATTTCCGGATCAGCGATCCCTCGGTCATCACCACCATATACTACGATATTGCGGAAAACCCCGCCAACTATCTGGAGTATTATGTGGGATACCTGGAGATCCTTAACATGCAGAGCGAGGCGAAAAAGACCCTGGGCAGCCGTTACACCAACATGGAGTTCAACCGTTTTCTTCTGGACATCGGACCGGCTCCCTTCAGTGTGATCAAACCTTACTTTAATGAGTGGCTGATAGAGGAAAATAAATAAGGGAAGGAATGTTCCTGTGGGGAATGCTTTCTGCAAAGAATGCTTTCCTACAGATAGGCTCTCAGGAACTCCTTTACAAGACCCATCACCTCCGGCGTCCAGGTCCGGTTTCCGTGGCCTCCGCCTTTTACCTTATAGAATTCAACGGAATGCCCATTGTCTTTTAACAGATTATAGAATTTTACACTCTGTGTAAAATGCACCTTTGCATCCTCATCTCCGTGGACCAGGAGGAAGGGGGGAATTACCTTATCTCTGGTGATATAACCGGCCAGATCGGCCCGTTTTACCTCCTCCTGGTGTTCACTGATGGGGCCGCCGAATAATTTTTCAATGGGGTCCCCCTCAAAGTATTGGATCAGCTCCGGCGTCATGGTTTCGCACATACTTTCAAATTCAAACACACCATAGAAATCCACACAGCATTTCACATTGGAATGCTGTTCTTTGTATTCCGGAGTGTCAAACTCTTCCACCCCATCAGAAAGCGCGGCCAATGCCACTGTGTGCCCGCCTGAGGAATCCCCCCAAAGGGCGATCCGGTCCGGATCGATCTGATACTCCCCGGCATGGGCCCTCAGATAGCGGATCGCGGCTTTCAAATCCTGTACCTGCGCAGGGAACACCCCTCCCTCATCGCTGTAGCGGTACTCCACGGACGCCACCACATATCCCTCATGGACAAACTGGGCCAACTGGGGAATGGGCTTAAAATACTCCTGTTTTCTGAATCCCGATCCCTGGACGTAAACGATCAGCGGGTATCTCCTGTCAGGTTCATGGGATATCAGCTTCATGAGCTGAAGATGGAGAGGCCTGTTGCGCACCACATACACAATATTGGGGATCAGCGTGGCCCGGAAGCTGTCTGTCCTGTCCCCGTAGATCACCTTCATCCCCTCTGCTGATACAGGAGAAAAATTTTCCCGATCTATATTATACGTAATCTGCTTTGAAATCATGTTTGTCATCCTTTTCTAGTTTTCTTTTTTGCTGCTTTCTCTGACCATGGATATAAGGGGCATCAATACGCTGACCAGGGCGATCAGCAGGAAGACACAGGAAACCGGCCTTGTAAAGAATACAAAGGGATTGCCCTGCGCCATCATCATGGAACGGCGCAGGTTGGTTTCCAGCTCACTTCCCAGTATGAATGCAAGCATCATGGGCCCCATGGGCAATCCTCCCATCTGCATCAGCAGGGCAAACAGAGCGCATGCCAGCATCAGTCCGCAGTTAAACAGGGTATTGGTATCGCTGAACGCACCCACAAAACATATGATGCCGATGGTGCCAAACAGATAGTGGTATGGAATGGTGAGAAGCCTTGGGAACAGACGCATTCCAAACAGCTGCAGTATAAGAGTAAGGATCGCTGCCAGAAGCACGGCCCCAAAGATAACATATACCAGCTCCGGCTCCTTGGTCATGAGAAGAGGTCCGGGTTCGATCCCGTGTATCATCAGTCCGCTGAGCATAATCGCCGTCACAGTGTCCCCGGGAATGCCCAGGGCGATCAGCGGAATGATGGCGCCTCCGATGGCGGCATTGTTGGAAACCTCAGATGCAAATACACCGTCCACACAGCCCGTTCCAAACTTCTCCGGATGTTTGGATGCGCTTTTAGCCTGGGAATAGGCGATCATATTGGAAATGCCGGCTCCCATTCCCGGAAGGAACCCGATCCACAGGCCAATGAGAAATGACCTGACAATATTGACCACATTGTCCCTCAGTTCCTTAAGGGTGACACCGATTCCCCGGATATTGGCTTTTTCAATGGTGGGCAGGTTCTGCTGATCCGTGGCGTAATTAAGGATAACCTGGTATACGGCAAATGTTCCCAGCATCAGGGCCACCATGTTAATACCGCCGCTGATACTGTTTACCCCAAAGGTAAATCGGGCCGTGGCGTCAAAGGGCGCATACCCCACCGCTGAGAGGAACAGCCCGATAAAAGCAGCGGCCAGCCCCTTGAACATATTCCCCTTGGAAAGGGAGATGACCAGAGTAATGGCCATGGTACAGAGGCCGAAATATTCCCACGGCCCCAGATTTACGGCTGCCTTTGCAATCAGGGGACAGAAAAACACAGCTATGATGGTGCTGAGAAATGTTCCCAGAAAGGATCCCAGTATCCCGGCTCCCAGGGCTTTTGTAGTCTGTCCTTTCTGGCTTAGGGGATAGGCGTCAAAACAGGTGGCAATGGATGAGGGCGTGCCCGGTATGCCCACCAGGGTGGCGGCAATAAATCCCCCCGACATGCCGCCCACATAGATACTCATAAGGGTGGTGATGCCCAGCTTTGCGGTCATCTTAAAGGTGACCGGCAAAAGCAGTGTGATGGCCATATTGGAGGTAAGGCCCGGCACAGCACCGAATACAATTCCCAGTACAACGCTTCCCAGCATAACGGCAAAGCTGGTTGGCTCCAAGAGCGTGTGCAGGGTAAGTGAAAAATACTCCATAACGAACCTCCATAAACGATGATTGATTGCTGCCCACCGCCTAAAAAGGCGGGAGCCCCAGAGGGAAGGAGAGCCGTATCTTCAGACACGCTCTATGGAAGAACAATGGACAGCAGCTTAACAAACACCAGATACAGCACTCCTGTAAGTATCAGGGAATAGGCAGCTGCCACTGCCAGATTGATCTTCTTTTTCTGCTTTAATATATAAATCAGCGCAAATGCAGCCAGCGGGGTGGACACAAGGAACCCCAGGTACTTAAGCCCCAGAAGATAGCATATAAGCACCAGAAACAGGAACCCGAATTTTCCCCACTGTCCCCTGTCCAGGGTGAGCATTTTTTTATCCGGCACTTTGGAGAAAAGGATTCCCGCCCCGCACACCATCATTCCAAATGCAGCTATGTACAAGAATAGTTTTGGCCCCGGATCCCCCACCGACAGCCGCATCTTCACCTTCATCAGCTTTGTGCCCACTGCGGCCAGGCCGCCGGCCGCCGCCAGGACAGCTCCTGCTATCCGGTCCTTTTTCATCTGATTGTTCATCTATACACCGCCTGTCCCATTTATCTTTTCTGTTATTCAAAACCCAACAGCTTTGCGTTTTCAGCCATCTTGGCGTCAAATTCCCTGATATAGGCCGCGGAGCCCTCCACATCCAGGGCTTCCATGGTATTTTTCATGGCCGCAAACTGGTCCACCACTTCCTTGTCCATCATCGCATCCTGGAACGCTGTGTTGATCTCTTCTACAAGCTCCGGATCCATACCGGCCGGTCCCAGCAAAAGGGTATCGAATCCAAACATGGTGCTGGCAAGTCCCTCCTCTGTGACACTGGGGATATCCGGATAAAGAGGATCCCGCTCCCCCGTGCCGGTGACACAGCCCAGGACCTTGATCTCATTGGTTTCCAGATACTGTTCCGCAGCGCTCGTGGACACGAACGTAAAATCCACATTGCCTCCCAGAAGGGAAATAAGCCTTTCCGCATTTCCTCCCGCATCCACCATGGCCAGGGAAGCGCCCATATCTGTCTCCATCATTCCGCCCAGCATATGAAGTGCCTGTCCGCTGGTCATGCCGTATGTTATCTTGCCGGGATTTGCCTTGACGTCATCGATGATATCCTGTACGGACTGGTATTTTGAATCTGCCTTGACAGTAAGCCACATGCTTCCCGTGCTTGTATCCACTGCAAGGGGCGTGAAATTCTCCGGCAGGGTCTTGTCATATACACCGGTGTGGCTCTGCACTACCATGGAATTAAGGAAATATAAAAGCGTACTGCCGTCCTTTTGGGCATTCCTCACCGTTTCATACGCAACCACTCCATTGCCGTCAGTCTGGTTCACAACAACAAAACTTTTACCCAGTTTCTTCTCAAGGACCGGAGTGATAAAGCGGATATATAAGTCCGCCTGATTTCCCGCCTTGGTGGGGACATAGATGGTCACTGTATCCGCATCCCAGGATTCCTGTCCACTGCCCGCCTGGCCGCTGCCTGTTCCCCCGCTGCCCGTTTCCCCGCTGCCTGCTTCTGTTTTGCCTGCTCCATCCGCTTCCTTAGCTGAAGCTGATCCGCCCGCCCCGCTGTCGTCCTGGGCCACACTGCCGTCCTGGGCCACGCTGCTCTTGGCCGTACCCCTGCCGCCGTCCGCCCCCGCTGCGCTGCATCCGCTGAGAATACCCGCAGACAGTCCCGCTGCCATTAACAAGTACATCCATTGTTTTTTCATAAATCCCTTCTCCTTTTGTCATTTTTATCTATAAAATATTGTTTTTTGTTTATGTATTCAGTATAATAGCTGTGTATTCGTTTGGAAAGTATATTAAATTTAGATTTACTGTGAATTTAATTCACATCAAGAGGAAGGGGGATCTATGGATTTCAAGCAGCTTCATTATATAACTGCCATTGCAGAATCACAAAATATTACCCGTGCGGCGGAAAACCTGTTTATATCCCGCTCCGCGCTGAATTACAGCCTTTTAAACCTGGAACAGGAAATAGGGCTGCCCCTGTTCAAGCGCATCAACAACACGATGATCCCCACGGCTGCCGGAAAAGTGTTTCTGGAGCACGCGTATCAGATCCTGCAGATTTCCAAAGACTGCCGCAAGAATCTGGAGGACATGGTGGACTGCGCCCGGGGCACTCTGAGCCTGGGCATTACGCCCGGATACGGCCAGGCCCTGTTTTCCGTGGTATTCCCGGAATTCTACAAAGCGTATCCCAAATATGACCTGGATCTGGTGGAGGGAAATGTAAAGGATCTGTATTCTTATCTTCTAAGCGGCCGCATAGACTTTGCCTGGAGCGGATTCCACTGTGAAGAGGCCGGGCTTGAACATACCATATTCCATAAAAGCGAAGTGCTTCTGGCAGTACCTGAGGCCAAATGCAGACACCTGTCCTCCGGCCATTATATACAGACAGAACCTGCAGACCTTTCCCTTTACAGAGATGAACGCTTTGTACTGATGAAAAGCAGCAGCCTGATCCGTGACATTGCCAACCTGTATTTTGAACGGGCGGGTTTCACCCCGCACATCCTGTTTGAATGCAGCAAGATCGACATGACCCATGCCATTGCCCAGGAGGGGATCGCCCTCACCTTTGTTCCCCAGAATCTATGCCTTCCCCATCGTGGGGTGGTGTATTATCCCGTTGAGCCAAGGGAGTCCTTTGGCATTGCCATCTCTTTTCGCAAGGGAACGTACCTGACCACTGCGGAGCAGTATTTTATCGATCTTTTGCGCAGGCATTATATCCCCATTATGATTCCGCCCATATCACCGGACTGAGACGGTCCGCCTGCGGACGGATATAGTCTGTCTGCGGGCGTATACGGCCTTCCTGCGGACGGACAAGGGCAGCGTATCCACTTTGGATCTATGGTTTCTTTAATTTTCCCATCACGGAAACGCTTCCCATCGTCCCTGTAAACAGCCCCAGAAGAACGGAAGCCCTTGCCAGCCCGGGGAATACTTCCCCCTCGGTCAGAAGCCCCATGTCTTTGGCATACAGCCCCAGTTCCAGCACGTTAAGTTCACCAAACCAGCGGTAGGAAACCAACAGCAGCCCCAAGGGGATACATACTCCTGCCACTGCCATAGCAATGCCCTCCACCACAAATGGGATCTTTACAAAGCCTTCCCTGGCCCCCATCAGGCGCATGACTTTTGTTTTTTCTTTCTGGGCCTCAATCCCCACAGCCAGTGTATTATGGATCAACAGCACCGAGATCACCACCAGAACAGCCCCGCTTCCCCGGATCAATTGTGCGGAAGCGGCCCGCATCCGCTGCAAAGCCATGATGGTGTCCGCGGAGTAAGTCACTTTCCGCACCCCCTCCAATCCCATGGCAAACCGGACAAATTCCTCCTGATTTCCCATCCCGTCAATATATACCTGATAATTTCCGCTGGCTTTCAGGGGATTATCCTCCTCAAAGATACCGTCCAGCGCTTCCCCGCTTCCATAATAATCTTCCTTAAATCCGCTCCACGCCTCCTCTGCAGACACATACACGGTCCTCAGCACCTCAGGCCTGCCCTGGATCAGCCCTCCCGCCTCCTCTACTTTCTGGGGGGCGATCCCCTCATCAAAGAAAACCGAAACATACACATCCTGCTCCGTCTGCCTGACCACACTGTCCACATTTGCCACTGCCAGGTAAAAGATTCCAAACAGGAAAATACAGGCCGACATGGTGATGACCGATGCAGCCGTGTATACTCTGTGATACCACAGGTTTTTTATCCCCAATTTGGACAGATACAAAAAAGTCCTAGCGCGCATATGCCAATCCCTCCCTTGCAAGATCCCGGGCTATCCTGCCGCAGCTCAGCACGATCTGGCGTTTGTGCATGTGCTTTACCAGCTCCTGGTTGTGGGTCACTGCCAGCACCGTGGTCCCCTGTCTGTTCACCTTTTCCAAAAGCCGCATGATCTCCTCCGCATTCTTCTGGTCCAGATTACCTGTGGGCTCGTCCGCCAGCAAAAGTACGGGCTGATTCACCACCGCCCTTGCAAGAGCGGTCCTTTGCTGCTCGCCGCCGGACAGCTGTCCGGGATAACAGCCTGCTTTATCCTCCAGCCCCACCTGTCTCAGCACTTCCCTTACCCTGGATCTCATTTCCTTTTTCTCCGCTTCTATGACACGCTGGGCAAATGCCACATTCTCATACACGGTAAAATCCTGAAAAAGGCGGAAATCCTGGAACACCATTCCTATGTACCGGCGGTACTGATAGACCTGGCGCTCCCTCAGACTCCCCAGTTCAATGCCATTGACCCATATATCCCCCTTGTCAGGTCTGGCGTCCCTTAAGACCAGCTCCAGAAGGGTGGTCTTACCCGCCCCGCTGTTGCCTGATAGGAACACAAACTCGCCTTTATCGATCTGAAGGCTCACTTCATCCAAAGCCTTCTGGGTCTTTCCGTATATTTTCGTCACCTTGTCAAAGACAATCATACTGTTATCCACTGGCATACCGCTCTTCTCCTGATCTTATCCACAATCATACATCTTTCTTGTTCAGTTTATACACAAATGCAAGGATTCCGGCAACCGCCTGGTAATACTCCTCAGGGATTTCCATATCCACCTCAACGCTTGCATACAATCCTCTGGCAAGGGGCTTATCCTCGAGGATATAAATCCCGTTGGCCTCCCCTGCCTCCACTATTTTTAAAGCCAGATGATCCGCCCCTTTAGCCAGTACCACCGGGGCCCGGTTCTGGCCGGAATCATATCCCAAAGCTATGGCATAGTGGGTGGGATTGCGGATGATCACATCCGCCTTGGGTACATTCTGCATCATGCGCCTGGAAGCCATCTGGCGCTGCTTTTCCCTGATCTTTCCTTTGATCTGAGGGTCTCCTTCTGTCTGCTTATATTCTTCCTTGATCTCCTGCTTGCTCATGCGCAGGTTCTTCTCATATTCCCACCATTGATACATATAATCCAGGGCAGCCAGGAACACAAATGCCACTCCCACCGTGTCCACAAGGGAAATGACCGTGTTCCCTGTAAAGATCAGGGCGCCCTCCACCGATCCCTCCATGAGGACGGCCAGCTCCCTCATCCTGCCCTTTAAAAAGTCGTAGGCCACCCATCCCAGGATGGTAATCTTAATAAGCGCCTTGATCAGTTCCACCACTGACCTTACAGACATCATCCTTTTAAACCCTTTCAGTGGGCTGATGCGTTCCCCCTTAAATTTAAGCACATCCATGGAAAATGCCATCCTGGTCTGGAAAAATGTGACCGCAACCGCCACCAGGATACCGATAAAAAGAAGGGGAAGGGCTGCTTCCAGAAACAGCATCATTGCCTTGGTCAGCATTTCCCTGCCCGACTGTGCAAGAAAGCGGTCGGGATTCTCCCCATAGGAAAAGAACAGGTATATGCCTTGCCGGAAATTCCGGTACATCCTGGGAGCCAGGGCCTTAAGTGCATGAAACATGACCAGCATGGAACATACCGCCGCCACATCGCTGCTTTGGAACACATTTCCCTTTTTCCGTTCATCCTGCCTTCGTTTGGGCGTGGCTTTCTCAGTCTTCTCATCAGCTGCCACCCTTCACCACCTCCTTTCATCCGCCTGCTTTGGCCGCCTGCTTTATCCGCCTGCTTCACAAATGGGATGCTGCGCAAACAGCATCCCATCCTTATCATGCAGTCCTATGACGTCCGCCTATCACATTTCCCTATGTCATCATCATGATCACATTCCGTACTTCTCTCATCATTGTATCTATATATCCATCCAGAAACGCTCCCACAGGATGGGCGAACAGGATCATCAAAAGCATACCCAGAAGGATCTTGCACTGGATATTAATGACAAACACATGGATCTGGGGGATCAGCTTCATCAGCACCCCCATGGTCATCTCCAGCACAAACTCTGCTGCCACAAAGGGCAGGGCCAGCTTTACCGCCATCAAAAATACAGTGGCAAACAGGGATGTGATGTACCAGATCACTTTTCCTGCAAAAAAGTCACCGGCTCCCACCGGTATTACCTCATATGTATAGGCAAACAGTTTCACTGTCAAAAGATGGCAGCCCGTGGCAAAAAAGTACAGGAAAAAGAATACATTTACAAACTGTCCTAAAATCGCTGTCTGTACCCCATTCATGGGATCCATGACCTTTCCCATGGCCAGGCCGAATGCCGTGTCCAAAAGGTCCCCGGCCACATAAAGCATATAAAAGAAGATCTGGAATATGCACCCGATCCCGACCCCCAGGGCCACTTCCCTGATCAATGCCTCAGCCATGTCAAAGGTGGAAAATGAGATCATCCCCGCTGCCCCGCTCCGGGCTGCCGGGGCAATGAGCATGGAAAGGGCCAGTACAAGTCCTGTCCTTACCATAAAGGGAACCCCTTTTCTGGAAAAAACAGGATTGATAAATACCATGCCCCCCATCCTGGCAAATACCAGGAGGAACACATCAAAATATTCCAACAATCCTCCGTCCATCCCTCACCCCCGCATCAGAGGGCTGCCATGATAGCAAACAGCTCCACCACAAATTCATTCATGACCTTGCTCATCCATGAACCCAGAGCCAGAAGGACCAGGGCGATCACCAGAAGCTTGGGCACAAAAGTCAATGTCTGCTCATGGATCTGGGTAGCTGCCTGAAAGATTGCCACCAGAAGCCCCACCACGATACTGATAATAAGAAGAGGACCCGCTATCTCAAACGCAACCAGCATTGCCTCCTTCATGATTTCCATCACCTGTTCCGCATTCATACCTGTTCCTCCTTACCGAAAGCTTTGAACCAAGGTCTTGATCACCAGGCTCCATCCGTCCACCAAAACAAACATCATGATCTTAAAGGGCAGGGCGATCATGGTGGGCGGCAGCATCACCATACCCATGGACATCAGGGTACTGGACACCACCAGATCAATGATCAGGAATGGAATAAAGATTAAAAACCCCATGGTAAACGCCTTATTCAGCTCACTCAAGATAAAGGACGGCACCAGGGTTGTAAGCCCCAGCTTCATATAGCCCTCCGGTCCCTGGGACACGTCCGGCTCCGGCGTCTTGGAAATGGAGAGAAACAGATCCAGGCTCTTTTTCTCGGTCTGCTTTAACATAAATTCCTTTATTGGTTCCTGGGCCCGCTCAAACGCTGCCTCCCTGGTTATGGTCCCCGCTTTATAGGGCTGATAGGCCTGGGTATTCACCGAGGAAAGCACCGGACTCATGATAAACAGAGTGAGGAACAGAGCCAGGCCCACCAGGATCTGGTTGGGCGGGGACTGCTGGGTGCCCAGGGCATTTCTCAGGAATGACAGTACAATGATGATCCTGGTAAAACTAGTCATCATGATAACAAGGGAGGGAACAATTGCCAAAAACAGGAAAAGGAACATGATGTCCAGCATGTCCATGGGCTTTCCGCTGCCCGAGGTGCCCTGGAGCGTCACGGACACATCCGTGGCAAATGCCGTCAATGTGCTCTGGCTCCAGGCAAGGGCAAATGCGGCCCCGGCCGCCAGCCTTCCAAGTTGTCTTACCGTTCCTCTCATTCTTTTCCTCTCCCGCCTTTTTTCATCCCGTCATCCTCACCGCGCCTGCGCGCTTTCAGCTGGGATGACAAAACCGCAACAAAATCCGGCGGTGCCTCCGCCGGCTCCATTTTCTCATATGAATCCAGTTTATCAAGCTTTTCAATCCCGGAAGGTGACACGCCCAACAGCAGGATCTTCTCCTGAACCTTTACCACCACCAGGAAGCTGTCCCGGCCCACGGTCATCTGGTCCAGGACCTCCATGCCGCCGGTCCTCTGCTTTAATCTCATGCCTCGCCCCAGTATCCTGGTGGTATAATAAGCCAACACCAGCACAAGGATCAGGACAACCAGGTAAAACAGTACTTTCAGAAATGCCATATTACTCCCTCTTGCCCACAATTTCTATGATGCGTGTTCCGAAATGCTCCCCTGTCACAAGCACATCCCCCTTGCCGATCAGTTCCCCATTCACCACCACATCGGCCGGAGAGCCTGCCTGCTTGTCCAGCACCAGCACCTGCCCTTCCTTGAGGGCCAGCACGTCCTTTACGCTGCACACCGTGCTGCCGATCCGCACCGATACATCCAGGGTAATATCCAAAAGCTTCTTCCTGTCATCGCCAATCTGCTCCTTGTCATACTCAAGGGGCGTATACTTAAATTCCGGAAATGACACTTCCTGGACAGCCACGGCTTCCTTTGGCTTTTGTATGCTCTCAGCCAGTTCCTCCAGTTCCAGCTCTTCCAGTTCCGGTATCCCCAGAACCTGGCTGATGGCCTGGGATGCGATGATATACGCGTCCGACTCCACCACGCCATCGATCAGGTAATGCAGGCGCACCAAAAGAAGGGACTGGTCCGTCTTCCAGATCCGGATCATTTCCAGAATCCGCTCCGTGTTGTCAAATGCGGCGATCCTGGACATTGCCACTCCCATATCCCGCCCCAAAAGGTCGTTGAGTTCATTCATGGCAGCGGATATGCACTGGGAAGCAACCTCCTTCAGGGTACTTAAAGCAATCTCATCCAGAGGGCTGGGGTTATCCACCGGCACCCCCATAATATAATTGGCCACCCGGATCATATCGTCCTTGGAAAATACATACAGCTGGTCCGCAGTCAGCCCGTTAACCGCCCTGCGCCCCTCAATGACCACATTAAAATGAGGCAGGCACTCCGCAAGCGCTCCGGTATCTGTCTCCTCCACCTTTGACACAGCCATCTTCACGCTTCTGCCAAGAAGGGAGCCCAGCCTGTCACAGACAGGGACTGCTTCCATCTCCATCAGTTCCTTTATGGCATCCTTATCCACATCTAACATACTCGTCCCTCCCGGTTACAGCTCACTGCTTATTTCCACTGCCTTGCGCAGTCTGGTATGGCCCACCTTTGCCTCAAAACAGGCCACATCCTCCACATAAACGGAAATCTTGCTGTCCAGCTTCTTGTTGAGCGGTATCACATCTCCCGGGGTCAGCTGGAGGATATCCTGGGCGTCCAGGGAAAACTCATGAAGAATGGCCCTGATCTCCACCTCCGATTCCAGAATGTGCTGTTCAATGTACTGCCGTTTGGACTTCTGCTTCTCGTCATCCTGCTTTTTCTGGCTGACCGCAAAGGAATAGCCGAACTTGGATGTCAGCTCCTCCACATTGGGAGCCGGCATCACCATGTTAAGCCTTGCCGCCAGCTTGTCAATGACCACTTCCAGCTCCACCTGGATCACCACGTCCTCCTGGGCGCTCATCTGGAGCAGATGGGGATTGGTCTGAAGGCCGGTGAGCGTGGCATCAATATCCAGATACTGCGCCCAGGCTTCGCCTGCAAATTCCGTCAGTTTCCCCAGCACATACTGAAGAACCGCCTTTTCAATATCCGTAAAATCCCTGGTCAGCTCATACTCTGTCCCGGCGCCGCCCAAAAGGCGCTCAATCATAAAAAACGCCAGCCTGGTATCCACTTCCATGGTCAGAGGCGCCTCATTGTAATCCTTATTGGCCGGACTCAGGGTGATCATCCCAAACAGGGAATGATCCTGTACGGAGTTGGTAAATTCCTGGTAGCGCTTCTCCACGATCCTGTTGATACGGATCTCACAGTAAGACTGGAGAAGCCCTGTAAGATACGGCGCCAGGGCACGGGCAAAACTGTCGTACAGGTTTTCCACCGTGCTCATGCGCTCTTTTGTAAATTTCTTGGGTGATTTAAAATCGTAACTCTTAATCACTGGCTGTTCCTTCCTGCATCATAGCCTCATCCTGCGGCATCACAACCGGGAAAAGGGGATCCATGGTCTCCACTCCCTCCACTGATTCCGGCGGCCTGTATCCATTTCCAAGGATGATCATGTCCACCCGGCGGTTCTGCTCCCGCCCCTCTTTTGTGGTATTGTCCGCGATGGGATAGTATTTGCCGTAGCCACGGCATATTAACTTTTTGGGGTTAAGCCCCACCTGTTCCTCCAGATAGATGGCCACATTGTCCGCCCGCTCTGAGGATAAGATCCTGTCATTGATCAGAGAATTGGCTGCCTGGGCCGTATGCCCATTTATGTAAACCGCAAGAATGTTATCCTGCTTTTCCTGCAGCATGATCCCCACTGCGTCCAGCATGGACTTGCTGCCGTCCCGCAGATTGGCGCTGTCCGGATCAAAGAGAAGGTCATTCTTAAAACGGATATACACCGCATTCTCCGTGTTGGATACAATGGCGTCCAGGTTCTCAGAATCAAAATAGGTTTGGATATCACGTGACATCTGCCTCATCTCCCTGGCTGACGCCTGGGTGTTCTGGGAACCGGTCACTGCCTGGAAGGGTTCATCCGTGTTCTCGCCAATAGCGGGATACTTGAGATCATCGGGCACGTCCTCCAACTCGGTCTGGGACTCGATCCCCAGCTGCCGCTGCATAGCCGAAGCGATCTCCTCCAATTTACTTATATTTACATTGGAAATGCTGTACAATAATACAAAAAAGGTCAGGACAAGGGTTATCATATCCGCGTAGGTATTTAACCACTCCTGGCCTCCTTCTTCCTCTTTTTGCTTCTTCATTTATTTACCAATCTCCAGGGCTTTTAAAGCCATGCTTTTTGCAATGTTAAGTGCCGTGACATTGGCTTCGTATGCGCGGGTGGCGGCCATCAGATCCACCATCTCCTCCGCGCTGTTCACATTGGGCATCATCACATATCCGTCCTCATCAGCATCCGGATGGTCCGGATCATAGACCGGAACCAGAGGGTTCTGGCTTTCCACCACTTCCTCCACGTACACACCGCCGTTCTCAGCCTTTGTCATGGCCTTGCCCAGCTCGTTCTTAAAGTCCAGCGCGTTCTCCCGCAAGACCACCTGCTTTCTCACATAGGGACCGCCCTCCGCCGTCCTGGTGGTGTTCTGATTGGCAAGATTCTGCATAATGATATCCGTGCGGAAACGCTCCGCCGTCAGTGCAGAACCTGTTATATTAAGAGAATCCAAATACCCCATAACCTGCTCCTTTACTTGCCTGTATTATTGATCACATACCGCAGCGTGGATAATTTTCCCGACATGCGCATGGTCAGGGCCGAATACTGGGTATATGCCTTCCACAGTTCAAGCTCTTCTTTTTCCACCTGTACATTATTCCCGTCCGGCCTGGCCTGGGTGTCCCCGTCTTCCTCCACCACCGGCTTTGCTAAGCGCTCCGGCCCCTGGGCCGTATCCCTTAACACATCCTTGAATTCCACTTTCTTAGCCTTATAGCCCGGCGTCTCCACGTTGGCTATGTTGTGGCTGGCAACCTGCTGCTTCAGCCACATGGCATCCATTCCCCGCTCCAGGGCTCCTACAGCCCTGTCATCAAATAACGGCATGATCCCGCCCCCTTATCTCATCCTGTATGGCCCATGCGCACCTGTTTATCCGCCTGGGCAAATGCTTCCTTCAGTTCCATGATCATAGGAAGAACCTCATTCACCGGCTCAGGGCTCTTCTTTACATTGGCCTGCAGGATCTGGTAATTGAAATACTCATAGAGAGAGGCCAGGCTCTGTGATACCGGATACTGGTGATCCAATGTGGATACCAGATGGCTGATAATTGCCTGCGCCTTCTTAAAATGGGTATTGCTGGCTTCGTAGTCCCGTACCTCCAGCCCCAGAAGCCCCTTGTTCAGACGGTTGATCATCTCATCAAACAACAGGTTGATCATATCGCCCTGGGTCATGGTCATTACGGACTGCTGTTTATATTTTGCATATGGATTCTGCATAGTCATTACTCCTTCATCATGATGAGAACTGCTGGGTGAGCCAGGAACTCTGGCTGTTCATATTGGAAATCGCCTGCTCCATGGCGGTAAACTGCTTCCAGTACCGCGTCTTCTCCAGCTCATACTTGGTGTTCAGGTTGGAAAGTGTCTCTGAAATATGCTTCATCTCCTCATAGAGGGTATTGCTTGTGAGAAGCACATCCTTTGTGCCCGCGTATCGCACCATACTTCCGGGACTGCCGCTGCTTACATTGGCCGCCGCCTTGATGGCGTTCTGCATCTTAATTCCCAATCCCTGGTCCCTGTCCGTGAACAGCTTACTGATGGCATCCGGGTTGGTGGCTACGGCAGACCTCAATGCGTCCTCGTCAATAACAAGCTTGCCGTTGTCACGCCAGTTATCCGATGTCTCGATCCCGATATCATAGAGAGACAGTCCCGCGCCTTCCACACTGCTGTAAAGCGCCATTCTCATCTCGCTCAAAAAGCTGGAGATATTGGAGTCGTTGTGAAGGAGTCCCTGTTTGGATTTCTCCTCCCAAAGCTCGACCTCCTTATCGCTCATCTCCTTTTTCTGTGCATCCGTGAGAGGGGCGTATTTCTTATAGTTGGCTGTCTCCGTGAGCTGTTTATTCAGTTCTTCGATGAGGGTGTTGTAATCGTCTACAAAACTCTTTAAACCATCTATTATTTTATCAGTATCACGGGACGTAGTCAAGCTGATTGGAGGGTTGGAAGCGTCATAAGTGGAAGTTAATTCCATGGTAATTCCATCCAATTCAAACGTGTTGGTATTGCGCTCAATATCGGTTCCGTCCACGGTGAGGACGGCATTTTGGCCGGAGGTGACGGAAGCGGTCATGTGGGGGTTGAAGGTTACTGTATCCTGGCTGAAAAGTTGGTTCAGCAACTCCTTTCCGTCATCATCCGTTCCCTTAATGGTAAATTCACCGGCAGTACCGCTGATCTGTAAGCGGCCATCAGCTGTATAAATTACATTTCCTCCTGTTTCAGCCCGTATTGCTGCAGCCAGACCATCAAAGCCATTTGTCAATGAACCGGCATTAATCGTAATCGTATTTCCGCCGGATACGGCTAATTCCAATGTTCCCTTTAAAATGGTTGGATCGGATACGGAATTGGATGCCAGCGTATTGGACACCGGCGTAAGCTCCACGTTTTCCCGTCCAAACAGATTCTCAACCAAATTCGTTCCGTTTATTACAGCATTACCGCTGACAGTAAAGCCGCCTGTCTGACCGGATATATTGATCCTCCCATCCACATAGGTTCCGCCCATTATCCCAGCCAGGTCACTGATCGTTTTGGCAGAAGGATCACCTAAATGATATGTGGTGTTACCGACCTTAATATCTCCCGTTATTCCCAGACTGCTTAATTCCGTGCTTCCGTCATACACATTATCTTTCTCACTGAATCCAAGATCGGATGCAATCCCCGTTGTCAGATTAGCATCTGTAAATCCCACTTTATGTTCCGAAGATTTTAACGTGACTTGTTTGTTCGTATCATCCCAGGAAAATGCAATCTTACCATAGCCAAATTCCTTATTCAGCTTTGAATTAATGGCGTTTATTAAGCCTTCTTCATCTTTGTAGCTCTCACTTCCTGTTTTTCCCTCCAACTTAACGGTAAAATCCTGTCCATCCACCTGCAATACCAATGACTGGTCTTTTCCGCTATTTAACTTATTGATAACAGAACTTAAATCCACATGATCCGTCCCCTCAATCGGCTTGGAAAAAATATTGGATTGTAAACCGGTCGCCTCCACCCCAAACATAGTGGTCAGCAGATTTCCATATCTCTGTCCCATCTTTATATTGGATATCTCGCCTGTAGAGGAAGATTCCATGATGAATTTATCAGATGCCGATGAATAGGATACCTTAACCCCTGCATCACTGCTGTTGATCGCGCTGATCACATCGCTTAAAGTTGAATCCCCGGTCAATCCCTTGATGGTGACACCATTGATATCAAATTCAAACCGATTTCCCTGTAAGGGCGTAGAAAAATTCATATTTTTCAAAGATGTTCCATAATCCAGCTTATTAGAAAATCCACCTTTAAATCCTAAATTGGCAATTGTGTTTGAGGAGTCGCTGTCGCCTGTTGTCTCAATGATAACCCGTCTGGATGAATTGACAGCCGTATCTGTCACACTGCCGTCACTGTTAAGCTGAACCAGCTTCATTGTTCCTTTTGTACCTGTTGGATCTCCTGCATCCGCATCAAATTTCATGCCCACAGAGGTTCCAAAATTGCGGTATAACGCCTGGTTAATATTAGCCAGTGTCTGGTCCACATTCACGGTTCCCGGCGTACCATCTGCCGCTTCCGGTGTTCCCTCCACAACAAAATCAATGGTCTTGCTCACACCATCTAATGTGACGGAAAAAGACTTTGTCTCCCCTACGCTCGATGCAAATTGACTAAAATCAACATCATTCCCTCTCGGCTCCCCCGTCACCGTTCCCGCCGTTCTCACCGAGCAGGCCGTTGCCAGCTGCTTCACCGCGCTGACCCTCATGGAGCTGACCGCATTGGAGGATACGGAGCTTATCTTAATGGCGCTGGAACTGCTGATTCCCGTCATGGTCTTAAATAAACTGGTGCTCAGCAGATTCGTCTGGCCCGAACCGTAATAAGAAAAATATTGATCTCCGAATGTATTGATTTTAGTGATAAGATCCCTGTATGTCTCCTGCTTCCACTCCAGCTGCTGCTTAAGACCTGTCTGCTTATCGATCTTTGTCTGTGTCCCCAGCAGCAGACTTTCAACAATACTGTCCGTATCCATACCGGAAGCAAGGCCTGATATGTAATTCTTATTGCCGTTCGCGCTGACTGTATTAATTGATGAAGCCGATGCCATCGCTCTTCCCCCTATCTTCGTTTATCATAGAGCACGCCCTTGCTCCCCTGATTCATCTGTTTTAAATACCCGGTAAATTTACCGTTTACATTGTTCTGTTTTATCCTGCTCTGAAGCTGGGCCCGGATCTTTGCCATCTTCCCCGGCACCCCTGCCTCCAGATCGCGTATCCTGGTTATCATGGTAAATACATCCTGTCCATCCTTAAACAGGATCTGTTCCGCTTCGCTGAGGCCGCTGTAATCGCACCTGTTTTTTCCAATCATATAACAGCGGGAACCGTAGGAAGAACGGTCCCGGATGGCTTCAATCTCCCGGTCCAGGCCATTGATTTTTTCAATGATGGCCTGCCTGGCGTTTACCGCCTCCACGATTTCATCCACCGCTTCAAGGTCATCCCTGTCCAGCCGCAGCGTTTCCTTCTCATACTGCCCAAACAAAATGGTCTTTTCCCTGAGCAGCATTCTCATCTGCTCAAGCAGTTCCATCTTTTCCCTCCTTCTTCTGCCCTTCCTCTGTCCCAAGGGCTTTCAGGCTCCTGGACAACTGGAACACCTTGAGAAGATCCACTTTATCAGACGCTTCCTTATTATTCTCAACCGTGAGATACAGTTCTGTGCGGCATATTTTCATACTCTCAGGCGCCGATATGCCAAGGCGCACCTTATCACCTTTGATCTCCGCCACAAATATCTCGATATCATCGCCAATCTTAATTGACTCGCCCTTTTTTCTGGATAATATCAGCATAGGCCATCCCTTTCTCCCCGGCTGAATATGGGCTGCCGTATGGGATAATCCTGGTCCAGTATCACCTGGACGCCCAGATTGGTCTCATGATTGATAATAACAGGGCTTTTCAGATTAACTGTGGAATCCCGGAAGGTTTCCCCTATGACCATGAGTACCCAGCAGTCCAGGTTATCCTCCGGTACAGCCTGCAAAAGGATCAGCACATCCTGCATTACCACCGGAGCATAGTCCCGCCTGACCTCCAGAGGATTTAACATGATAAAGCATACATTTTTCTGCTCAATGGACTGCAGCCAGCAGATACCGTTGCCCATATTGGAATCATTTACAAGGACGTACTGCGTATATTCCTCAAATCCAAACAGAGGCTGTTTAAATGTTATGATGTTGTTCTCTTCTATATCCAGGATTCCAAAATCCCGAGTTTCGATTTTCAAGCGTATCCCTCCATATCATCCTGTCCCGCGTCAGCCGTATATCTGCATTCCACTGATCTGCCGTTGTCCTCTACTTTGCCGCCTCATAGGCCGGATTGGCACTGGGCGGCACATACATGGGATCACCCATATACTCAATCTCAACCTTGGGGTACTGCTCCACATTCACGCGCAGTTCGCCCGGTACATACATGGCCGCAGGTTCCTGCACCTGCGGATCAAACGCTACCTGCGCCGGGGTATAGTCAATGGTCAGATCCGCGGGCTGCCATGAGATATCAGGGGCAGCCGAAGGTATAAATGCAATTCCGGTGGTAATGTTGGTCTGGGCCGCCATCTGGTTTTTTATAATATCCGCCACTGTTACCCCATCCTGGATCTGCATCATCTGATTCCCTACACGGGAATATTGTGCCGTGGCATCCGCCACAGCCTTAAGACCGGCCTGGGCCGCATCTCTCATAAGTCCTTTGGCTGTCCTGAATCCCAGACTGTCCCTGGAACGGGACGTGTCGATCTCCACCTTTATATTTTCTGACTTCATATTCAGTTTGCCGGGATTCTGAATAATTCCCACCTCCGGATCAGGCATTCTGCTCTCAAGCCTGGCCCTCTGGGAGGTCATGGACAGCTGAATAGGAGTTGTTGTTATCTTTAACACATTCATCCTCTGGCACCTCTCTTCAACTTATTTCATAAAGTCAAATATGGACGGCGGTATAATACTGGAACCCAGCTGCAGGGTAACCATCCAGGCTGTCTCAGCAGATTTGTTGGTGACCGCTTCCGTCTCCACCTTCACTGCTTCCAGATCCTTCTGTGTCTTCTGCAGATTGACCAGGCCTGTCTCCAGCCTGTTCTGGGTGCGCTCCAGCATTTTCTCCCGTGTACCGATCTCCGAAGTGGCGATGGAAATATTGCTCTGCTTTTTCTTAAGCTGTGCCAGGGTATCCATGGCGCCGTTCTTATCACCGGCCTTCAGCTGGCCGCTCACCTGGCCGATCAGGCTGTACAGGTTATTGGGATATCCGTTTTCATCCTTTCCATATCCCAGCACATCCACGCCGGAGGTGGAAATCTTGATCCCGGATTTGGCCGTGTTCATGCCGCTTGCATACGTTCCAAAACCAACATCCAGATAAACCGGCTTATTCTCCGTAAAATACGTATCCGGATCATTTTTATCATAGGCATCCACCTGTTTCCCGTTAAACAGCAGGTTTCCGTCCGCATCCAGGGAAAACGGCGCTTCGCTGTTGGCCGAACCGGAGAACAGGAATTTATCTCCGTACCTGGCGTTCATGGTCTGAAGGATTTCTTCCATCTGGCCGTTTAATTCCTCCGCAATGGCATCCAGTGAATCCTGGCTGCTGGCGCCTCCTGCCTTGGTTGCCTTTTCATAAATATTCTCAAGGATCGAGTTCAGGGTCAGGATATTGGAATCCGCTGTCTCTAACTCGCCCGTTGCATTTTTCACCACATTAATGTGTTCCTCTGTCCTGGCGATCTGGTCGCGGATGGCAAATGCTTTGGACGCGGTTGCCGGATCCTCGGACACATGGTTATACTGGCGCTGGGATGCCAGCTTCAGATTAGAGGAAGCCAGATTTGATATATTCCTCTGAAGATTCTTGTTATATGAAGTTGTCATCATATTTTCCGTGATTCTCATATGTTCCTCCTTAACGTCCTACCATACCCATCTTGTTGATGATCATATCCAGCTGCTCATCCATGGTAGTCATAAGACGCCCCAGCGCCTGATATGCTTTATTATAAGTCATCATGTTGATCCCCTCTTCATTAAGGGATACACCGGACACGCTCATGCGCTCCTTCTCCACGCTCTCCGCAATGGACAGGGATGCATCCATCCGCGAATTATTGGTCTTGATATCGCTTCCCAGTATGCTTGTGGTCCTGGCTACAAACTCGCTGAATGTGCCTGTAAACTCGCCGCCGAAATCAAAATCCTGTTCCAGCGCCGCCTTCATTGCCATAATATCCGTGTTGTCCAGATCGCCGTCCGGATTCTTTTCCCGGATAATATAGGAGGAATCCTCCGCCCACTTATCACTGATGGAAATGTTTCCCGCCGTGATATTACCATTCCCGTCCCCGCTTAGAAGTTCCTTATACTTATCCGGCTGCGCGGGATCGTCCGCATGGACCTTGCTGTTAAACACATGAGCCAGGGTCTTGGCCAGATGATCCAGCTGGTTCTGGTAATAAGGGATACCCGCTGTAATTGAATCTCCGCCCGTAAGCATATCCGTAAATCCCCGGATAGCCCCGCTTCCAAGATTTGCCGCCTTTCCGCTGCTGTCCCACGTCAGGCTGGTTCCGTCCTTTCCAATGGTCAGATGGTCATTGGTATGGGAGGCCCCTGAAGCATCCACCACTACTTTTCCGTTAAACTTAACCTGTACCTTTCCGTCCTCCAGATCCGTCACCTGGACAACACCGTATCTGGACAGGTCATCCAGAATCGTATTTCTCTGGTCCAGCAGGTCATTGGGTCCATAATTCACCCCATCATAATCGCTGTTGACAAATACCTCATGGGCAATGGACCGGTTCAGCTCCGACAGCTGATCCAGCTTGGTATTGATGTCCTTTACCGCAATGGAAAAATCATTCTTCGTCTGCTCCATCAGGGTCTTTAAATTGGCATCATATTCATTCAGGACCTGAGTCACACCCTGAAATGCATGCATAACAATATTGGCATTAGTCTGTTGGTACGGATACTGGCTGAAATCCGCCAACGCCTGGGACAGCGTGGTAAGAGCGCTCTTAATACCGGTCCCCTCCACCTCGGGATCACTGATGATCCCCTCGATCTGGTCCATGATCGCTGCCTTCTGGTCAAAATATCCCACATCGCTGTACTGCTCCCTGAACTTAGCGTCCAGATAGGGGTTGCGGATCTGGGCAACGCCCCTGGCATCCACGCCCTGTCCTGCCAGCGGTATAGAACTGTAATTATACTGGTCGCTTCCGTAGACATGCACGCTCACCGAGTCCAGGCGCTGCCTCGTATATCCCTTGGTGTTAATATTGCTGATATTATTTCCCACGATATCAATGGCCTTCTGGTTCACCATGATACCTCTCTTAGCTGTTTCCAGCCCCATAAATGTCGGTCTCAATCTACCACTCTCCCCATATCAGCCCTTATCAGGCCTTCTTCTCAAGCTTACTTCCCTTCTGAATGGAAGGGCGTCCATAGATACCGGTGGGATTCCCCATCATCCTGGAATCAATGCCCATGCGCTCCAGCTCCGATTTTGCAATCGTCTCCGCCTTTTTGTTATAATACTGGATATTGCCAATGGCACCGTCTATCCTGCGATACAGCTCCAGCAGTTCCTTTTGCCGCGCCCCATCCATAGTTTCAGCAATTTCCTTTAACGTCTTTCCATCCAGCCCATGGGCTGCAAACAGTTCCTGCCGCTTCTGTTCCAGGCTCTCCAGCTTCTTATCCATGGCCTGCTGTATCATAATGGTCTGTTCCACCTTATCCAGCTCTCTGGTCATAAGAAGCCCCAGCTTTTCCACCTGCTTTTGTTCCATGGCCTCCAGCGCTTCCGTATACTCTGTCAAAAAACGAATGATCTCTTCCAATCCTTTCCCCTCTCTACAGACCGCTCATCAGACGCCTGGCTATCTGTTCTGCCGAAACCTCATAGGTACCTTCCTGTACCTGCTGCTTCAAAGCCGCGATCCGGTCGGCCGGCGCGCCTTCCTCCATGGATTTGGAGAGCGCTGCCGCAAATGTGGACGCCCCGCTTTTCTTCGCCCCTTCGCTGCTGATACAGACCGCATCCCCCCTGGCCTTCCCTGCCGCGGGCGCCGGAGTGGAAATGTTTTTTTCTGTATGTTTTGCGTTGCTCACAGCATTTTGGTAAGCCGCATAATTTCTCGTGATCTTCATATCCATATCTTCGCTTCCTTTCTTTCGGTGTTTTCTATATGGTGACTCTGATATTCCTATAGTACTTATCGGACGCGGGGAATGAAACTTTACAGTTTGGAGGAGATTTTTTATCATTTTTAAAAATATTTATGTGAATACAACTATTGCTGCGATTAAAAACGCCGGGATACGGAATTGAATCATCCCATATCCTGGCGGCTTAATCATTGCATATGATCCGGTTTTACTAATACAGTGGAATTTTCTAATGGAGTGATCCATTACAAATACAGTGATACATTCTAATGCAGCGGGTTCTTCTTTACAACCAGAATCGCCTGTACCAATGCTCCGGTCACCTCCTGGCCATTTTCCTGCTCCGCCTTACCGCGCTTCTCCTGATCTCCTTCCCTCATTACCACGTATCGCGGTTTAAGCCGGTTCAGAGCAAGGGCGGCGATATCCTTCTTGCATTTATCACATTTACAGCAGTTAAAACGGTCCAGTGTGGAATCCAGCCTGGAGATAACCAGTTCCTCCATCAAATTGACCAACACCATGTTGTTCTCCTCCTTAAAGGGAAGAGAAACAGGGTTCCTCTTTAGCGCCTTTGCCATTGATGCTGCCGTGGGCAGTGAATACGGCTGGTTTTCCGCCGCCGTGTTGTCTGAGGACTCGGCATCGGCAGATGCACCCTGCCCATCTGCTCCCGGCTCACCCGGTCTTTCCATGCCCGGCACTCCATCTGCTGCGGTCCCCTTTTGATCTCCCCCATCCTTTTTTACGGCAGAAGGCATGATCTTGCGGTACATCATATCCTTGTCAATCTCTGTTCTGGTCTTAGCCATTTACCTTCAGCCCCCTTTGCATCAACTCCTGAAGCAGGTTCTCATAATCCTGTACCGCGTTGCATCCGGGCGCATAATCAAACACTGAGCATTGAAGGGACTGGGCCTCCCGAAGCGCCACACTCTCCCGTATAAAAGTATTCAGGGCAGGCATCTTTAAATCATCCGCAACCATACGCAGCGTTCCCTCCACCTCTTTGCTGAACCTGGTCCTGGGATTATGCTTTGTCAAAAATACACCCAGGACCTGAATCCCAGGGTTACAGTAATTTCTCACACGGCGTATGGTCTCCTCCAGCTGTGTAATCCCCTGGAGACTGAATATATCCGAAAGCATAGGGACCAGCACGTAATCAGCAGCCGTGAAGGCATTGACTGTCAGGATTCCCAGAGCCGGAGGTGAATCGATCAATATGTAATCATACAGGTTCTTCAGGGAATCCAGTGCTTCCTTTAAAAGAAATTCCCTGTGCTGCCCTGTAAATTCCAATTCAATGCTGCTTAACAGGATATTAGCTGGAATTATGTCAACCAACGCGGACTTCTGTACCGCATACCTGGGCTTTAGCTCCCCCTTTAGCACATCATAAATAGTGGCGCTCTCCACATCCGCCCCCATTGCAAAACTCAAATTCCCCTGCGGATCCATATCCACCGCAAGCACCTTATATCCCTTCTCCTTCAGCGATGTTGCAAGCACATAGGCCGATGTGGTCTTACCCACCCCGCCCTTCTGGTTTGACAACACAATGGTAACCGCCATAGCAACTCCCCCAGAAACAAACTGTTCCCTAATCGTCATAGTATGGTTACCATTATATCAGGTAATATGGGAAGAAACAATCCCTCAACAGTTTCGTACACCCTTATATCCTCCCAGTCAGGATGATTTTTTATTGACTTTATAGACGAAAATCGTCTTATAACTTCTTGCAAGTGTTTATAGAAATGAGGAAAAACTCTGTGTTTTCAATGGTTTTCACGTTCTTGCTTGTATCTCCTCATATCATCGCATGAGTTGGTTTTGTAAAGCTGGGCACCATTTTAGCACCACAAACAAGACGATACACATAGGCATAGGACAGCACTATAACACTCACAAAGTTAGGTTTATGTATGGCTATTTTGTTACGCATTGGAGGTTCGGTGAGCCTTGCAAAAAAAGGCTTTACATACTCAAAACCAACAGGGCAAGATGTTTATACCTTGCCTATCAAAAACGTTCTTTAACTGCGTAACAAAGTATTCCCATTTGTCTCTATGTGTTGCAGATTCAATTTAAATAAAGATTAACTGCCTTTACTAAACGAGCCACCACCTCTATATGTGTTTACAATGCAGGTATATGTCTGACCGCATTTAGGGCATTTTATGCTATGATAAATGATATCATCTATCCAATGCCCGTTTACATTTTTATGGCAACCTAATTCACAATTGCCCTCAATTAAAATGAAGTGTTGGGTATCTACAAGTTCTTTGATATAGGCAACTGTCTTTTCATACTCGTTAGGTGTCTGAAATCTATCTTTCAACGCTGTTTTAGAACAATAATCGCACATATTTTTACCTCTATTAATTTTCCTCTCTATACCTTTCCCTAAACCTATTTCCATACAGAATATGGGTGGTTGAAAAAGCAATGGAAATAGCACTACACCGAATTATTTTTCCAAACATTCAAAAAGCAAAAATGAGTGTAAAAAGTTCCGTAGCAAGCATAGGAAAGTGGTACCCTTTCCGTAAAAATCACTCGTTGCTGTCTGTGACAGTATGAGAAATTTTTACTTGTTGGGAATATCCCAAGCCCTTGTACAAACTGAGATTTAGTGCATAGCGTAATTTATCTTTACCATGTGAATATGGTCTTCCCAAACTCCATTGATATTTAAATAATATTTTGAAATTCCCTCATTTATAAACTGATTTTTTTCTAAAACTCTTAAAGATGCTTTGTTTTTCAGCATTACATTCGCTTCTATACGATGTAAACCTAATTCTTCAAACGCATATTTTGTCAGCATTTCTACTGCAACAGACATATACCCTTTATTGACATAATCCTTGTCCAACTTATATCCCAGAAAAGCAGAACAAAAGGCTCCCCATACCACGTTGTTCAACCCAATTATCCCTATAATTTTTGAGGGCTGTTCCATTGGCATAATATAATAGCGAAATGCTGTCCTTGCCTCATAATCAACCACTTCCTTTTTTAATACGGCTCGCTGATATTCCAGTGAAAAAAACTCCTCGCTTCGTACAGGTTCAAAGGCTTCTAAAAAAGCGCGGTTCCTTTTATAGTAATCAACTACTTGTTCTGCAAGAGATGGGTCTGCTGGAACAAGTTTTATATATTGATTTTCCATTATGCACGCTCCTCTACAACTTTCAATTTGTTAATTTGTTTGCTTAGATTATAGCACTCATATACGAAATTTTCTATCATTTCCCTGTTTGCATGAATAGTATTCTCTTATATTTGTCCATATCGTTTTATTTCGCTATGGAAAATTCAGACACCATTTGGGCACCAAAGCGTCAAAAATATTGCTATTTTGGGCACCTTAACCTTTGTGAAAATCTGTATTTACGAGAGTTTTCATAGTTGAAAACTTTTTGATAAAACAAAATTAAATACTATTTTTTATAATATCATAAATCTTCCCGATAACAGCGATATCCTCCTCCAGCATATCCGCGCACCTCTCCTCAGGTATACTCTTCTCAATTTTCTTTTTAACCTGTTTAATCAGCTTTATAAATTCTCCCTCTTGCCGGCCTTCCCCTCTCTCCATAGCCATATGAACCTGTTCATCATATTCTTACAATATCATATCCTGTACCTCCGATCTGTGCTTTGATAAAAGTTTTGACAGGATTCCTTTGCTGATACACTCATCTACCGCATGATCCACCGCTGTTTCCAATGCTATACCCCGATTTAGATATTCCCTTATACAGAAAATAAAACCGACAGATTCATGGAGTACTCTACTTCCGGATGAACATGCCGGATAATACACCGCCAGTAGCGGCAAAGGGTAGAAACAAATGAACTACGCAAAAAAGCATTGCCTCCTATTTGTTTTTCATATTCAAATCGGAGGCAATGCCTTATCTTTTATTTCTGGTTTAAATCATATACTTAAGAATATTACTGTAATAACTGTAAGATGGACTGTGGCTGCTGATTAGCCTGTGCCAGCATAGCCTGTGCAGACTGCATCAGAACGCTGTTCTTTGTGAATTCCATCATCTCTTTTGCCATGTCTACGTCACGGATACGGGACTCGGCTGCTGTTATGTTCTCTGTGGTAACCCCCAGATTGTTAATGGTGTGCTCAAGACGGTTCTGGATCGCGCCCAGTTTGCCACGGCTGGTGGATACTTGGTTGATGGCATCGGTGATTTTGCTGATGGCTGCGGATGCGCCGTCTCTGGAACTAATGTCTATATTTCCAATACCAAGGGACCCAACATGCATATCAGAGATTCCTAAATCTAATTGATTCCAAGAATCATTTGTGTCACCAATCTGCAACTTGAGCCCACCACCCGATGGAAGACCTGCACCATTTGCCAATGTGAATGCACCGGTTGTACCCTTTAACGCCAATTGTGCTCCAGTATATGCCCCCTCATAATCTACTCTCTTGTCAACTCCGGCTTTTGCCAACATACTATTAATTTCAGAGGCTGTATAAGACGTAGTTCCATCCAGATTAATTTCTGAATCTCCTCCTGCTTGTTGCGTTGCTACAATTGCATTACCAGCATTTGCTGTAAATGTTAACTTTGATGTATTCTTTCCACCTGTTGTCGCAGTTACAGTAATACCTGCAGCATTATCAACAGCTTTTGCTTTGACTGCTGCTGACGATGTCTGAGCCGACTTAATCGTACCTGCACCTGCATTCTTAATAACAATATCATCACTGATTTTCAGGCTAACTTTACCTGCCAAATTAGATGGTGTCCCGGTAGCTGTCGCAATCAAATTATTAATATCATCCTGAGTATAAGTCTTATTTGCTGTTCCATCTAATGTAATTGTCAGTTTTCCATTTGCCCAAGATGCACTGGCTGCTGTACCCGTTGCTTCTGTTTTTAGTTCAATCTCATAACCCTCTGGAGCAGAAAACTCAAAATCAACCGCATTTGTAAGTTCTCCAGCCGTTGCTCCAGCACCTGCTGCCACATCAAATGATACACCTGCACTGCCACTGTCCATTGAGCCATCAAGCAACTTAATGCCATTAAAATTGGTACTGTCAGCGATACGGTTAATCTCATCCTTCAGTGCATCGACCTCATCTTGAAGTGCCCTTCTATCCACATCATCTGTATAAGTCCCATTAGATGATTTCGTAGCCAGCTCCTGCATACGATTCAGCATAGAATGAACTTCCTGCAGTCCGCCTTCCGCTGTCTGCACCAAAGAAATCGCATCCTGTGAGTTGTCGCTTGCAGCAGTTAATCCCTTGATCTGTGCTCTCATCTTTTCGGAAATAGCCAGACCTGCCGCATCATCACCTGCACGGTTGATTCTGTAACCGGATGACAGTTTCTCAAGTGATTTTGCTACTGCACTGTTGTTCACGCCCAGCTGCCTGCTGGAATTTAATGCCATGATATTGTGTTGAATCCTCATACTAATTACCTCCATGTAATTATATTGTTCCGGGAATTCCTTTTCCCTGTTTTAAAAATGTTTCTCCCAATGCCGGACGGGCCCTGTCTGACACTGGACTAAGCTTCCGAAACATACCATCCCTTCCGCTCTGTAATATTTATCGTACACCCCTCCTCTTTTATTTACCAAAAAAGTGCACAAAAATCATTTACGATTTATGTGCACTTTATCCATAAAGACTCTGTTCAATATAAAATTCTTCCAATGAAAGATTGTGTTCCTTTATATATTCCGCCGCTTCCACACCCACGTACCGGTAATGCCACGGTTCATACTCGATTCCGGTTATATCCACCTTATCTTCCCCGTAACGCATGATAAATCCATACTCCTGGGCGTGTTCCATCAGCCACTTTCCTTCCGGCGTATTCTCAAATGCTTTCTCAAGCTTATGATATTTCTTCGTATAGAAATCCACAGCCAGACCCAGGCAATGCTCCCCTGAACCGGGAATTGAAATGGTCTGCCTTGCAAGTGCGTAGGATTCTTCCTTTGTGTGGCCTCTCCTCACATAGGACTGCACCTTCCTGTTAAACAGCTTTTCCTGCTTATCCAGCGTCCGGTATCCGGAGCATATGATTGGGGCAAGCCCCTGTTCCCTCATGGCATCCAGCATTTCCATAAGAGGCTCGTAGATCCTCACATCCACAGACTGTTCCGTCCCAGGAATCACCTGTAACTCCACCGTATAGTCCTCTGGTACGGGATATTCCGCATTGGTAAGAATCAGGCACCAAAGGTCGCTTTCACCGATTATCAGTTCATCTCCCTGCGCCCTGTTAGCATCCTGCTCACATTTCCGGCTGGCCTGTCCTGCTGTCAGCCCGGTTTCCCCGGACCATACCTCTGATTGCGCTTTCGCCGGCCTGGCTGATGTTCCAGCCTCCATCAGTGGGTCCGCTTCCCCGGCATCCGCCGCCCCATCCAATACTTTCGCCGTCCCATCTCCACCGGCCATCATCTCCACTTCCGCCCTGTCAGCACCCCTCTCCTTTTCCAGCGTCCTGTGAGCCGATATATAAAACAAGGCCAGGATAAGCAGGAACGTATAAATCATTACCCGCCGGTTCCTGACCACGCGCCGGTCTTTAGATTTCTTATAAGCCATCTCCCGCGCTTCCTCCTGACTTGACCTCATTTAATCTCATCCGTACTCCTCATATCCCTGCTCTCACCGTATCCTCCGAAGCTGGTCCCCCTGCCGTCTAAGAATATAACGGTACAGCAGGTCCTCCTGCCTGGTTGCCATCTCCATAAACTCGCATCCGTAGCCATAGCCGCCTTCCGGCCGGTTCATCTGCCTGCGCACCTCGCACGCAAACAGCATGGAATCGCCCATGGCGGGGATCACGATATTAAGACGGTCATTGATCTTGAATATCTCATCCGTTCTGAACATCAGGCCGCCCAGGCTGATATCCACCAGCTGAACCTTAAGCCCGTTGTAATCCGCAGAATCCCCTGTAGAATCATGCTCTGATTCCTCCCCTGGGTTCATCAGTTCATCTCCGCGCATGCAGTTATAGATCACCGCTTTGTCCCTTGTACTGATCCGGAAATACTCCCGCCTTTCGTCATTGGTGGCCTCATTGAGATCAATGATACGCGCCAGTTTGGGAGATGACAGGTACACTCTCCCGATCAGTACCTTGAATCCCAGCTGTGTATTATATACCTCAATCTTTACCAAAAGGTTATATGGTATGGTGGGCAATTCATTGCGTGAGCTTCCCACATCAATAAAATTCTTTCCGATCCTGTGCAGGACTCCCATGCTGATCAGGTCGTTATTCTTTGCTTTCATGACACACGATGATCCAACATATCCGTCCAGCAATTCAACCATGTTCCCCACCCCCCTGTTATCGTCCTGTTATCGTCCTGTTATCGTCTGTTGCCTGCCTGCTGTTCTCTTTATTCTCTGATTTCTCCACCATCCCTGTTCCGTCTGGATGCCAGATTCCGGCGCAAACGGCTGGAACTTCCGTTGCCCATACTGCCAACGCCGGTTCTGCCCGCAGTATTACCATCTCCTGTTTTGTCCGCAGCACTGCCGTCTCCCGCCGCATTCCCCTTCCTCACGCCCTCTGCATCCTCAATCCCCCGAATCTGAGCCGAGGTTTCAATCAGCTTACAATAAATTGCCGCCACCACCTCGTAAAGCTCCACCGGGATATTGCTCCCCACGTCCAGCATACACAGAAGGGAGGCCGCGCTGTCATCCTTGAATACGGGAATCCCCTTTTTCTCTGCAATATCAATGATATGCTCCGCAACCGTGCCGTAACCGGAAGCGATCACCACCGGTGACGCGTCCTCGGCTGCATTGTATTTTAAAGCAACTGCTTTATTCTTCTTATATTTTGACATCCACACCCGTCCTTTTGAATGGCAGGTTTTTGAATACCTCCATCAGGCTGCGCACATGGTCCATGCGCTCTACTTCTATGTCAGCCGCCCTATACCCGTGTTCTTCCATAATACCGCGGAATTCCGGGATCAGGCCCTCAAATATTTCCGTGTACGATTCCGGGCAATACAGATGAAATCCCAGCTCCCTGCCCGCCATCATGAATTCCGCCTCCATCTGCCCGATCCCCGGTATATCAAAGGTAATCAGCACATGGACATGGTTTCCCTCTCCCTCCACCCGGTCGCCTCCCCGGCCTTCATCCTTGGGATCGATCCAAAGTTCGGAAAATGCTTTCATGCCCTCATAATCCACCGGAATCACAAAATGCAGAAGGGGCGTATAGTTGCAGGGTGAGGATAAAAGGCTTGTGATGATCTTTTCGATCCTCTCCCCGTTCAGGCTGTTCATGGGAGTCTCCCGGTCCTGCTTTGCAATGATCTTTGCCAGCGTATCCATGATCCGGGACCGGTTCACCAGGTGCTCCGGCTCCTGGAAACTGGTTATGTACTGCCGTACCAGCTCCCGCAAACGTCCCTTGTCCTCCCTGCTGTTCACATGGATGAGAAGATTCATAAGGGCCTCCTGGAGATATGCGTCATTGTCCTGGTAACGCGACATATTGTACATGATATTGGGGATCACCCGGGCTGTCTGGGGCGTGTAGAGCACGCTTCCCTCCAGTTCCTTTAAAGCCTGCTGCACATCTGCTTTCAGGGCCTCAAATTCCTGCCCGCCCTGTACCTGCCTGACCCGCTCTCCCAGCTGCGCAAATATTCCCGCCAGCGTCCTGCTCCCTGAAAGCTGTTCGGACAGGTATTCCAGACTGTTAGCCACGGAGTCCAGTACATCCTGCCTGGATATACTGCCGTTGACCGCCTTTAAGAGCTCCGCCGTCTCCATCCTCAGTTCCGGCTTGTCACTTAACATCCCTCTTAGGAAGTCAAACAGTTCTCCCTTAAACAGCGTGGAAGCATACTCCTGATCCACCAGTTCGTCTACAATGTGCTCCGGGTTGATCAATAAAGCGTCAAAAAGCTGGCGGATCTCCTGGGTCATAGTATTGTTATTCACCGGAAGGAGGTTGATGATCTCCTCCAGCATGTAAATATTTTTCAGATAGTTGACCGTCACTGCCGGGTCTTTTAACAGGTTCATCAGGGTGGCGGCGCCGGCTTCCCGTTCCAGCACATTGTGATGTCCCAGAAGGCCGCTGCCCTCAGGATTCTTTGTAATGTGCCGGATCTCCTGCATGTCAAACGGAACCGAGGGGTCCTTTAACGCCTTGTCCGTCTGTATGATATTCTTGTTGATGACCGGAGATGTCACCCGTAGGATGTCTGCCATTAACGAATTCCTTTCCTGATTTCCCCGTCAAGATAGTAGAAGGAACAGCTGTCCTCCTTCTTGGTGATGCTCATCTTGCAATCCCCGATATTGATTACGGTTCCGGGATACACTTCCCTGGCCGTAAGCCTGGATTTTCCCACCTCGCGGAGCTTTTTTGACAGCTCCGCCGCCTGCTGTTTTAATTTTTTCTCTTTTAACGTGTTGATGGGCGCTTCCAGCTTCAGCTTTGCAAGGCGGTCCCGTTGGGATGGTGTGATGGTACCTTCCTTAAGCTTTCCGTTGAGATATGAGATATCCTTGTTAATCTCGGTCAGTTTTCTGGAAAGCATAAGCAATTCCTTTCCAAGGGCCTCCATCTCCTCTAAAAGCTGTGGGGTAAGGCCCAGGGTTATGGCTGTTGTGATGTGGCTGGGCGCCCCCACCGCCTTTACGTTCATGCAGTTATAAACCGAACAATTCCCGCCGATCAGCGCGCCTCTTTTACCGATGAGTGTCAGGTTGTGCCCGCAGGACACCTCGGAATTGATGATATATTCTGCCTGGATATTATTTTTTACAAAAATGCTGCAGTCCTCCAGGAATTTGGCCGTGATATCTCCCTCCGCCTCAAGCACTCCCGATTTCATGCCCCGCATTCCTTTATGAAGCAGGATATCCCCGCCGGCCTTCAGATGGGCGCCTTCCACAATTCCCATTACCGTGATATCGCCCTTGGCCGTGACACTGTATCCCTCCAGCACATCCCCGTGCACCATAACGCTTCCGGTAAAATCAATATTTCCAATGGAGTTGTCAACATTTCCGGACACGGAAAATACATTTTCCACATGAAAACGCCCGGACCGGAATGTCAGATTGCCCTCGCAGGCCGTCAGAAGCTTATCCCGCTCCGGTGAGTATACAATGTTCTTTCCCTGGGGAATGGGCGGCATGGTGCCGTTTTTGCCGCGGACCGGCTGGCCGAATACATCCATTCCGTCCTCCGGCTCCGTGGGCATGGAAATCTCACAGACCACGTCCCCCTTTTTCACGTTATGGATCAGGTTCATGCTCTTAAAATCAATCCCGCCGTTGCCCTTGGACGCATACTTTATCTGGGGTTTTCTGGGAAAATAATCCTTAATATGACCGTCATCCCCGTTCAGGGGCGGCTGGCCTTTTGCTATTATGGCCATCTGGAGATACTGCTGTTCCCTGACCATAGCTGCGACCTTCTCCTCGTCTATGCCAAAACAGATCCCTTTCTTTTCCAGCGCCTCACGCACCATCTCTATGGAGATGTGTTCACCGCTGCCCTGCGGCCCGTACAGCATCATGGAAACTTCCATCTTATCGTCCGACACCATAAGTTCTGCATGGGCGTCCATGTCCGGTTCTTCCGCATCTGAAGATACTTCCTCCCGGTCTTTTTCATTTAAAACCAACAGATCCTTACCTTCAGAATCATCCAATACCGCGGCTTCTCCTAAAAGTTCCCGTTCCAGCTGTATCCGGCGTTTCTGTTCCGCCTCGTTCCAGTCCTCCACCGTCTCTACCCGGTGATCATGACCGTCATCCGCCAAGCCGCGTCCCTCTTTCCGGTGCTGCGCATCCTCCGCTTTTCCATAAAACTGTGCATCCTCCGCTTTTCCATAGTGCTGCGCATCCCCCGTTCTTTCGCGGCTCTGCGCATCCCCCGTTCTTCCACGGCTCTGCGCACCCTCCGCTCTTCCACGGCTCTGTGCACCCCCCGCGCCATCCTTGGACGTTCCCCCGTCCTCTGTCTCACTCTCTTTTTTATCTGTCCCGCTTTCTTCCGGGGATATATCGTCCTTTTCATCCTCAAGAAACTTGGAAAACAAACTGAATATCAGGCTTTTTTCGTTCATGGACATCCCCCCTTTCAGCAATTCTTATGCTGCCTTACCGCAGGTTATTAATCATCTCTTCCATCTGATCCGCCGTACTGACGATCCTGCTGTTAAGCTGGAACGCACGCTGCGTCTGCATCAAATTTACCATCTCGGTGGACATATTGGAATTGGAAAGCTCCAGGGTCATGGTAAGGACCTTGCTTTTCTCCTCCTCGTCATCCAGATCCTCGATGGACACCCATTCGCCGGATGTCTCTCCGGTGCGGAACAGGTTCACGCCAGCGTGCATCAGCCCTTCGGGATTCTCGCACACAAACAGGCCGATCTGCTCTGCCAGATGATCCAGGTCCAGCTCTCCGGGCGTGCCGTCCCCGCCATCTTCCGACTGCTTATACTCCAGTTCAATGGGATCCCCGTCCTGGTCCAGCACATAGCTTCCATCGCTGGTGGTCAGGTAATTGCCGTCCTCCGTGGATGAGATCTGGAATGCGCCGTCCCTTGTGTAGGCCGGTTCCTCCTCATCCTCACTTGTCTGGATTGCAAAAAATGCATTGCCGGATATGGCAAAATCCAGCTTCCGGTCGGTTTTGCGGAAGATTCCCTGCTGGAACACGGTTCCCGGACCGTCATTTTTCACCCCATGGCCGACCTGGGCCTGGGGCCTCATATCCATCCGGGTGTACAGCAGATCGTCAAAGCTGCTGCGCATGGATTTATATCCGTTGGTGCTTACATTTGCCATGTTGTTGGCAGTCACATCCAGATCCTTCTGAAATGCGTTCATTGCCGATACTGCCGTAAAATATGATATATTCATCTATGGTCCCCCTACAGCTTGCCGATATCGTTAGCTGTTTTCTGGTTCATCTGGTCTATGATGGTCAGCGCCTTTCCACAGGATTGGAACGCTCTCTGGACCTCCATGGCCCTTGTCATCTCGTTATTCAGGTTCACCCCGGATGCCTCCAGCTTTCCCTGATACACAGTGGGATACACCTGCTCCAGCGCCACTGTATTCCCGGCTCCATAGGTGCCATTGTCATAAAAGGTGAGATTGTCGTAATTGTCCGGCACCACGATCTGGATCTGGTCCAGCGCACCGTCCTCATTGTCATAGATAATGCCGTCCGAACCCACGCGGAACCCGCCCTCATCCACATACACAGGGCCGCCGTCCCCCATGACCTGACCCACGCCCGGAAGCACCAGATTGCCTTCCCCGTCCCGGTCAAAATGGCCGTTGCGGGTCAGATACTGTCCGTCCGTTCCCTGGATCACAAAGAAACCGTCCCCGTTGATCGCCAGGTCATAGGTCTGTCCCGTGTCCGTGACCGTTCCCTGCCCGTGGGCAGTTATTTCCCTGGTGCCAACCGATATGGTGGAACCCCGGCCCAGTCCCTGGGTCTGTCCGTTCATCTGCCGCACCAGCTGCTGGTCAAAGGTGGTCTTGATCAGACGTTTGGGCTTATACCCGCTGGTCTTCACATTGGCAATATTGTTGGCCGCCATGTCAAGTGACCTCTGATTCATCAGCATACCGGATGCAGCTGTGTAAAATCCTGAAAACATATCCTTATCCTCTCATATAGCCTTCCAAACAGTTCTTTAGCTTCCCGATTGCTTTGGTATGGATCTGGCACACACGTGACTGCCCCACGCCCATAACCTCCGCGATCTCTGAATATTTTAACTCTTCGTAATAATACAGTGTGATAACAAGCCGTTCCTTTTCTCCCAACCCGTTGATGGCGGCGGTAAGCATTTCCATAAGTTCCTTATAGTAAAGGCTCTCCTCCGGCTTCCCGTCCATGTCCCCGGCTTCCAGCTCTCCCTTTGCAAATACGGCCGTCATATCCTGGAGCACGGATTCAAAGGAGAGGACCGCTGCATGGTTCATATATTTGATATGATCCTCCACCTTTTCCACGGGCAGGTTCAGATACCCTGCCACTTCCTTTACATCCGGTTCCCCCATCTTTTCATGGGACAGTATGGAGAATGCCTGGTCTACCTTTTTCTGGAAATTTCTTGCCCGGTGAGGCACCCAGTCCTGGCTGCGTATGTAGTCGATCATGGACCCTCTCACCCGCATAAACGCGTAAGTTTCAAATCTGGCACCCCGGTCAGGATCGTACCGGTCCAGGCATTCCATCAATGCCAGCACGCCCTGGTCCGCCAGGTCCTCCTGCTCCAGAAAGCTTCCTGCCATGGCGCGCAGCTGCACGGCCGCGGAACGTACAATGGGGAGGTAGTGTACAACCAGCTGGTTTCTAAGCTCCTGGCTGCCGGTCTTTTTATAGGATGCCAGCGCCCGGGCCATATCCTCACTGTCTGTCTGTTCCATCTGCATAAACTGTTACCCCTGTCCTGTCACCTCTGGCCAAGGGAAATGCTTCCCAAAGCCTGTATCTGTATATTGTTATCGATCTCGCTGAAGGATACCACCGCCACATTGGGATAAAACTGGTCAATGAGCTTTTTAAAATAGATCCGCACCACCGGCGAGGTGAGAACCACCGGTATGTTGACCAGATCCTTGATCTTGTTGATCTCTGACGTGGCTGAGCTTACGATGCTCTGGATCACCGTTGGTTCCAGCGCCAGATAGGAGCCGGTATCCATCTTCTTCACCGATGACATGATCATGTTCTCGATCTTGTCGTCCAGGCTGATTACCTTCATCTGCCCCGCCTCTGAGAAGCGGCGGGAAATGGTCCGTTTCAGCGCCTGGCGCACATACTCGGTGAGCATATCCGTATCCTTGATCTGGCTCCCGTAATCACCCAGCGTCTCCACAATCGTTTCCATATCACGGATCGGAATCCCCTCCCGCAACAGGTTTGCCAAAACCTTCTGGAGTCCTCCCACCGTGATAACGGAAGGAATGGTATCCTCCACAATACTGCTGTTTGTCTTTTTCAGTGTCTCCAACAGGTTGTTGACCTCCTGGCGGTTGAGAAGCTCATGCAAATGCTCCTTCACCACCTCGGACAGGTGGGTGATCACCACCGAGGTGGGATCGATGAGCGTGTATCCTGCCAGCTCGGCCTGGATCCTGCGGTCCTCGCCGATCCATTTGGCCGGTATATGGAACGCCGGGTCAATGGTGTCGATTCCCGGAACATCATCCGCATCCGTGCCGGGCGGCAGCGCCAGGTAGTGGTCCATCAGGATATCTCCCCTGGCTACCTCCTCCCCTTTTAAGAGGATGCTGTACTGGTTAGGATTGAGCTGCCCGCTGTCCTTAATGCGCACGGACGGAATCACAAATCCCATGTCCAGCGCCATCTGCTTGCGGAACATAACCACGCGGTCGATAAAATTGCCGCCGTTGCTCTCATCCGCCAGCGGAATCAGGCTGTAGCCGAATTCCATTTCAATCTGTTCTACATTCAAAAGACCGTAGACATTTTCAATATTCTTATAATAAGACGCTTCGCTGGTGACTTCCGTCTCCACAAATTCCTGTACGGTCTCAGCCGCAATGCTCTGCTGGCGCTTGTACAGGAGATATCCTCCGCCTGTTAAACCGGACGATATGATGAGGATCTGTAACACCGGAAATCCCGGGATCAGGCACAGGCACGCAGCCGCGGCGCCCGCTGTCATCAGTACTCTGGGCTGCGCCAGGAACTGACTGGTGAGATCCTCGCTCAGGCTGTTCTCAGATGCGGAACGGGTCACAATCATACCGGTTGCAACGGATATGAGCAGGGCCGGTATCTGGGATACCAGGCCGTCTCCGATGGTGGAGGTGGTATAGATCTGCATGATATCCTGTATGGTGCCCTGACTGTTCATGATGCCCACGATCAGGCCGCCCACAAAGTTGATAAATGTGATAATAATGGAGATAATGGCATCTCCCTTTACAAACTTGGTCGCTCCGTCCATGGAACCGAAGAAATCCGCTTCCCTCTGTATCTTGGAACGCCGTTCCTTTGCCTGCTGCTCATCAATCAGGCCGCTGTTAAGATCCGCGTCAATGGCCATCTGCTTTCCCGGCATGGCATCCAGGGTAAACCTTGCGGCAACCTCCGCCACACGCTCCGAACCCTTTGTGATTACTATGAACTGAACCAGCACAATGATCAGGAAAATGATAAAACCAATGACAGCATTTCCCCGGATCACAAACTGTCCGAAGGTCTTGACCACCTGTCCCGCGTAGCCGTTGTCAAACAGGATCTTTCTTGTGGATGAAATATTAAGCCCCAGCCTGAATAAAGTCGTGATTAAAAGCAGGGACGGAAACACGGAAAATTCCAGTGTCTCCCTGATGTACATGGTCATCACAAGGATCAGCAGGGACAGCGATATATTCAGTATAAATAAAAAGTCCAGTATGGGTGTGGGCAGGGGGATCAGGATCAGGAAAATGATCCCTATGATCCCCGCTGTTACAAGGATATTAAACCGTTTCAACTTTATTCACCATTTCCAATAATGCTTCGTGTATTTACTATTTCAGTGATGCGCACTCCGAAGTTATCATCGATCACCACAACCTCGCCCCTCGCGATAAGCTGTCCGTTGACAATGATGTCCACCGGCGCATCCGCCTGTTTGTCAAGCTCCACCACAGTTCCGTTGTTGAAATTCAGCACATCCTTCAGCCGCCGTTTTGTCTTGCCGATCTCTACTGACACGTTAAGGGGCACATCCATGATCAGTCCCAGGTTGCCGCTTATGGTCTGGTTTCTGTGCAGGATACCGGCTGCGCCGGGCTGTCCGGCTCCCGGCCCGCTCCTCCGGGGTCCGGCCCCAGTCCTTCTGCCTCCGGCGTTCGCAAGTTCTCCGGCCTCATCATCTTTGCCCTCGGCCTGGTCTGCATCTGGCAATGCTCCCTTGCCCACAATCGAGCTTTGCTCAAGCAGGGCGGCCTGCCTTGCGGCTTCCTCTTCCTCCTGCTTTGCCCTGGTCTCCGCTTCTTTCCTGGCCTGGATCTCCTGGTACAGGCTGTCCATGGCGTTGGCCGATATGCACTCAATGAACTCCGACTCCACCATGTCCTTTATCTTCATGCGGTAGGTCACTGCCAACACCCCGGAATCCTCCGCCTCTCCCATAACCGAAGCCAGGCTCTGGCGGCCGTCCGACAGCGTCAGCTGGCAGTCTGCAAAATCCATGGTATCGCCCAGGAACTGCGCCATGGCTGCCGCCGATGCGTGGCCCATCTGGTTCATCAGCTCCCCTGCCGCGCTCATGGCCACATCATCAAACACAAAGTCAGGGTCGGGAAGGTCGTCCACGCCCATCAGTTCATTCAGGAATACCTGCATATCCCTCTGCCGGAAGATCAGGACCAGACTGCCCGCCACCTGTGACGTAAGGCAGGTCTTTACAAAGACAGCCGGTTCCAGGATGCTGTACTCCACTTCCCTGACCGTTATTTCCTGTAGCTCTGGTTCCCCTATCTCAATATTGGCCCGCAGAATGGACGAGATGGATTCTCCCGCCGCCTGCGCATGTATTCTGATGAGTTCCTCCATCATCTGCCGGTCCGTCACTTCGCTGACATTCCGGCTTCCCTGTTCCTTTGCCATGGTTTAAGCTCCTTTTTATTCCTCAATCTCTTTGGTATTTCTTCTGCGTTTCTTTCTGACCGCTTTTTTCTTTTCCTCTTTGTTCTTTTCCTCTTTGTTTTCCCCGGACCGCTTGTAGCTGGCGGGAAGAAGTTTAAACAGCTTCTCTTCTATAAACTTGGGATTTTCCCCCTCCTGTATGGCCAGAACCCCCTCCATCACCAGCTGCTTGCACAGAAACTCTTCATCATGCCTGGCCTTCAGCTTGCTCGCCATGGGAAGGCACACAATGTTGGCCAGCAGCGATCCGTACAGCGTGGTGATCAGCGCCACGGCCATGCCCTTTGCAAGGGCGTCCACATCAGCCATGTTGCCCAGCATCAGGATCAGGCCTACCAAAGTTCCGATCATTCCAAAGGCAGGAGCATAGCTGGCTGCCTTTTCATAAAAGCGGCGGTCCAGGGCATGGCGCTCGTCCAGCTGTTCCAGCTCTGTCTCCATGGCCTTGCGCACCTTTTCCGAATCCACGGAGTCCACCACCAGCATCAGGCTGTTATGTAAAAACGGCTCGTCAATCTCATTCAGCTTGTCCTCCAGGGACAAAAGTCCCTTCATGCGGGCCTCGGTTGCAAGGCCCACGATCTGAGCCACGGACTGGGCCGGATCAAACTGATAGGGCCTCACAATAATCTTTAGGTGGCTCCCGATCTTTTTAAACGCACCTGCCGGAAAGGATATCATCATAACGCCGATGGTTCCCCCCACGGTAATGGCAATACTTGGTATGTCAACAAATGCTTTCAGGTTGGTAAACACCAGCTTCATGGCCTCCTGGTCAAAGGTCATACCGAATCCCACAAGCCCAACTGCTAAAATAAAACCCAGAATTGACAAGATATCCATAACAATACATCCTTTTCCTAAACTATTCTGCCGTACCATCAGCCCTTAATCTGATTCAAGATGCCTCTAAAAGCCTCTCTGCGGAATTCCACCACCTTGTCCACTACTTCTTCCTTGGATTCCCTCACAATCAGGTGCTTACCATTGGTCAGGAGGATGGTGGTATCAGGATTCTCCATAATGGTCTCGATCAGGTCGCAGTTTAATACAAACTCCTCACCGTTCAGTTTTTTTAACAGGATCATGATACCGCCCTCCTATCTGCTTATCGTTTCAGGTTAACCAGCTCTTCCAGAATGGAATCCGACACGGTAATGATCCTGGAGTTGGCCTGGAACCCTCTCTGTGTAACGATCATATCTGCAAATTCCGTGGATATATCCACATTGGACATTTCCAGGGATGAGGTCTTGAGCGCGCCGGTTCCGTCTTCCCCCGCCTTGCATGCCTTGGCCTCACCGGAGTTGCCTGTCTGCTTAAAGTAAGAATTGCCCACGCCCTCCAGTCCGTACGGGTTGTCAAAGGTCACCAGGTCGATACGGCCGATCTGGATCTTTCCAAGGTTGGGATGGTTGGCCTCAATGATACCGTTGGCCAGGATAGTCACACCGGCATCAGCCAGGGACACGGTTCCGCCCTCGCTGCCTGAGGTCAGGGAAAATGCCTTGCTGCCAAGACCCAGGTCTCGGGAGTTGGTGGCTTCGGTAATGGTAGCTGCGTTCTTAACCTCTTTATCATCGGCATCCGTATGCTTGTCAAAATAATCATTGATTGCCGTATACCCGGGATGAGTCACCTCAATATACTGTCCTGCCTCACCATCCGGCGGCGTACCTACCTCCTTCAGCCATATGCTGTTGGCCGAAGTGCTGTTTTCATTGATGGATCCCTGGAACTTTCTGGTGGTCGTGCCGTCTGACACGGTTGCGGTTATCTGCCATGCCGCCGGGTTACTTCCCTTTGCAGGCACAAACACCGCCTCATAACTCACATCGCCCGATGCCGTAAACATGGGTTCCGTACTGGTTGCAGACGGCTTGATCCCTCCAAAAATACCGGTATCCTTATAGACAGGGTCAAAGGTCTGGACACCCGGCTTGATTCCAAAATTCTCACCCAGCAGCTCTTCGCCGGTAAAAGCTCCATTACGCGCCGGAACCGCTGTTATGGTAAAGTTTCCCGCCGGGTGCGGCTTTCCGTTGTTTGTTCTGGTAATGGCATTGTTCATCTGTTCATTAAACTGAGATAAGCTGTCAAAGCTGGCCCTGTTGCTGACCCTGACCGTGATACTTGAAGTATTAAACTCGTCTGACTTTACGACCACATCAGCGCCGTCCGGAAGCGTGTCATCCAGCTTAAATGTGATGGACACATTGGCATCTCCGGTTGCATTCTGGGACGTAATTGTATATTTGATCCCATTGATCTCCTGTGTACTGCTGGACTGCGCGTTGTTTTTGGATGGGACGCTTAAATGGATCTTATCCGATCCAGCCGCCTTACCCAATGGATCACCGGTCACGCCCAGCACCGTATATCCGTTGGCATCCACCAGGTTGCCGCTTTTGTAATCCAGCTGCAGGTTTCCTGCCCTGGTATAAAAGACATTGCCGTCAGAATCCATGACCTGGAAAAATCCCTCTCCTGTGATCGCCACATCCATGGGCCTGCCCGTGGACTGCAGAGCCGACCGGCCCATGTTCAGGTCTATGCCTGCCAGCTGCGCACCGTAGCCTACCTGGCTGGCATTGGTGCCGCCTCTGTTGTTGTCGCCGCTGGTAGCGCTCTGTAATGTCTGATAATACACATCCTGGAAGCGGGCGCGGCTTGATTTAAAGCCATAGGTATTGACATTGGCAATATTATTGCCGATAACATCCAGCTTGGTCTGATGGGCCTGCATGCCCGACACTGCTGAAAATAATGATCTTAACATATTCAGTTCTCCTTTTCCAACCGCCCTACCCGTCCGTCATTCGGGGTAAGGATAGCCTCCAAAAGGACCGGCTATATCATAACGGTTCCGTCAATATTGGTGAAGACCGTGCCTTTCAGACTGTCTTCATTTACCACTGTAACTACTTTATTATTTTTTACATTTACAACAAATGCTGTGGATCCCAAAAGGATCAGCGGCTCTTTTAAACCCTTTTCCTCCGCCATGCGGATCCCTTCATTAAGGCGCTCAATCTTTTCAGAGGATACATCCACTCCCCGTTCCACCACACGCTCTATGGCATGCTTTGAAAAGGACACCTGGCTTTCCTCCCTGATCTTCTGCTCCAGCAGTTCCTTAAAGGCATTGTCGCTGCCTGCCGATTCCCGGGGCCTGTTTGCCGGCGGCTCACCTGGAGTCCCCGTGTATATGGGGGTATGAAGCATTTTATTGTATATCATTGAATCCATTGTTCATCCTCCTGTGCCCTGATGCGGTTACTGTCAGTTCTGTACATACATTACGCCTTGCCGCTGCCCTCCTCCGGATTCTTGTCTTCACCGGGCTTCTTATTCCCGCTGTCATCCGGATTATTGGCCGGCTCGGTTTTGATCTCCATGATCTCGTCCATGTTGTATGACTCTCCATTAACGTAGATCACGAACTTCTCATCCAGAAGTGATATCTTATCCACGATCCCCTCTGTTTTCTTAAGCTCACCTGATACCGTAAACTTAGCGGCCGCTACATATTTGCCCACCAGGGAGGCCACATAGGTGCTCTTTGCATTGTAAGACATTTCCTCCATCTGCTGCATGGTACTGATCTGCGCCAGCTGTGTCACATACTGGGTATCATCCACCGGATTCATGAAGTCCTGATTCTTCAGCTGGGCTACCATCAAGGTGAGGAAATCCTCCATTGTAACCTTTTTGTCCGACCCGTCTCCGAATACGGCGTCTATCACGCTGCCGGAACCTGATGTGCCCTCTGTCTGTGAAGTGTCACTGGTATGATTGTCCGTACCTGCAGGCTCTGCCGCAGTATAGGGCGAGGTGGCATTTGGCATTTGTACTGGCATTCTTTTTTCCTTTCCCTCCCATGCCTTTATACATAGGCATAGAGTCTGCTTATGCGGCTTTCCGCCATCATGCGCTCTGCTTCCATGAGGAGATCCTCATCCGGCGCTCCATATTCCTCATTGCCGGATATCCGGTAACGGTTATGGCCTGCATGAGCCTGCTGTCCGGGATGCTCCTGCATCTGCTGGTTAAACCCGGAGAAATCCATGGTTCCCCGGCTGTCCCGGTACACCTCCTGGACCTGTGCGTTCAGCGGCCTTAACATATCCTTCAAACTCTCCATCTGGCTGGTGACCAGTTTCTCAGTCTCAGGATTTGTGACACCGATGCGGACCGTCAGCTTATCTCCGGCATTTGCCAGGTGAATCACCATATCCCCCAGTCCTTCGGGTTTTAAGTGAACGGTAAGCTCCCTCAGTCCTTCCCTGACGCCCCGCTCCAGACCGGTTTTAAACTGTTCCAGCACCGGTGCCGGTGTGTGTACATCCCCCGCGGGCTCCTCCGGCTTTAAATTTCCATTCAGCCGGTCAAATGCCATCCTTCCGTTAAGATCCATTCCACTGGCATCCGCACTGCGCTTCAGTTCCTCCAGGACATGGTTGACATCCTCCGGCGTCCCGCCTGCTGTTTCATCCTGTTTGGGACTGACGGCTTTCCACAAATCCTGCCTGTCCTGCATCCGGGAACCCGTATCCTCATTTTCCTTACCCGCGGTTTCCTGTTCATTACCCTGAACTGACAGTATCTGACCAAAACTTTCCCTGCCGGGATCAGCCGTCCTCCCCAGAGTCCCTGCCGGATCAGGACCTGTCTGCCTGTCCATTCCGGTTGCCTTTTGGGCTGCTTCCTGTACCAATGCCTGTTCCGTGCAGGATAAACCGCCTCCTGCCAGTTCCTGAACCTGCCCTGCATCCTGCTTCAAAGCCTGTGTCCAATATCCGGTTCCAATATCCATAGTTCCATGTTTCCCCGGCTGCAGCACCGTTTCTGTCCCTATGCCTGCGGACCGGATCCCGGCCATATCTGTTATCTGCATCTGTTCCGGCGGAATCTGCGGAAACGCCATCATGGCCTGAAGGCTCATTGCCTCCTCCGGTGTCAGGCTGCTGTCTTCACCTTTGGGGGTCCCGTCTTTTCCGGTACCTTCATCTGTTCCGGCATCTATGCCCTTTCCTCCATCTTGGTCTTTTCCTACCTCTCTGCCGTTTCCCGCATCCCGGTCTTTTACACCATGGCTGTCTCCTCCGGCAGTTCTGCCTTTTCCCGCATCTCCGCTTTTTTTGGCATCCTCACCTTCCCGGATCCCCCTGCCCTTTGTTCCTGTCTTGCCTGTGTTCTCCGGGCCGTTTCCTTCATGGCTTGCATCCGCTTTGTTCCCGTAGGTTTGGGACAAGCTGCTATCTTTTAAATTCCTGGTAAATACTTCTGCAAAACCGCCATCTAACCCTGATTTCCCCTGTCTCCAGGCAGAAGAAGCGCCAAAAGCCAGAGCGGACGCCCTTTGGGGGTGTGCCTTTATCTGTGAAAATGCTCCTGCTTGTATCAATGTTTCCGTACTCATCTTTCTCACCTCCTTTCCCATACGCCTTTCTATTCAGAACGTTTTCCAGGTATGTTCCAAAGCGTGTTCAAATACACTTTGGGCGGCCCCGGCAAACGCCCTAGGAAACGCCATTTCTGACAAATTCTCCTGCAACATGCTCTGTGATCAGGTCCTGCTGCTCCTTTGCCTCGTCATGGCGGTATTCCTCCAACTGTTTTTCCTTCAGCTTCTCCAGCTTTTTCACTTCCTTGGAAGCCTCTGTCACAATAGAACGCTGCTTTTCCACCTTTGCCTGTGCCCGGGTCAGCTCATCCGCTGTTTCCTCCAGCTGGATCCTGGCTCCCTCCAGCACACTGTGGCAGCCCTTCAGTATAAACACTGTGGTTCCCTGGGCCTGGCGCCTTCCAATATCCTCCTGGATATGGCGGATTATGGATTCACTGTCCCTTTTTCTCTCTTCCAGCTCATCCCTGACAGCGGTCAGCCTTCCAAGGACTCCCTTTTCCTTTTCCAGGTTCTGCTGCTGGTATACCAGCATACGCTCCAGCGTAAATACAAACCGTTTCATATAGCGCCCCTTAATCTGTTGCCTGGATCATCTGGATCACTGCCTCGTCCAGCGAAAAACTCTCATCTGTTTTCTGCTGAAGGAACCCGTATATCCGGTCTATATGCGCCAATGCATCATCTAATTCCGGATTGGTCCCTTTTTTATAAGCTCCGATGGAAACCAGATCACTGTTGCTTTCATATACGGCCAGAAGCCTTCTCAGCTTCCCTGCCGCTTCCCTGTGTTCCGGCATTACAATGTCGTTCATCAGACGGCTGATACTGGAAAGGATGTCAATGGCCGGGTAACGGTTTTTGGCAGCCACCTTTCTGGACAGCATAATGTGCCCGTCTATGATACCCCTCACCGTATCGGATATGGGTTCATTGGCGTCATCCCCTTCCACCAGCACGGTATAGATCCCCGTAATGGATCCCTCCTCAAAGTTTCCGGAACGCTCCAAAAGCTTGGGCAGTTCCGAATAGATGGATGGGGTGTATCCCCTTGCCACCGGCGGTTCCCCTATACTCAATCCCACTTCCCTCTGAGCCATGGCAAAGCGTGTCAGGGAATCCATCATCAGCAGCACATCCATGCCCTGGTCCTTAAAATATTCGGCGATCGTGGTTGCGGTCATGGTGCATTTGGAACGCATCATGGCCGACTGATTGGAAGTAGCCACCACCAGGACCGAACGCTTTAATCCCTCCTCGCCCAGATCCCTGTTGATAAACTCCACCACCTCCCTGCTCCTCTCCCCCACCAGGGCGATGACATTGACATCTGCCTTTACATTCTTGGCGATCATTCCCATGAGGGTGCTTTTTCCAACGCCGCTTCCGGCAAATATTCCCATTCTCTGCCCTTTTCCCACGGTCAGCAGGCCGTCTATGGCCTTAACTCCCATCTGAATAACGGTGTCGATCCTGGGACGTGTCATGGGGTTGGAAGGCTTTCCCGTAATGGTGTAATAGGATACATCCCCCACCGGCCCAAGGCCGTCTATGGGCATTCCCATGGCGTCCACCGTTCTTCCTATCAGCTGATCAGAGACAGCAATGCGGAGCCGTTCCCCGGTGTTGCGCACCGCGCTTCCGTAACCGATCCCCTCCATCTCCTCATAGGGCATGAGCAGCACCCTGTTCTCCCTAAATCCCACCACCTCGGCCATGACAGGGCTTCCCCCCTCCACCACATCAATGGTACACACATCCCCCAGCCTGCAGGCCGGGCCCATGGACTCCACCGTGGTCCCCACGATCTTGTCTATCTTTCCCAGATAGGTGTATAATTCAGCATTCTGTATTGCCTGCTCGATCTGCCCCATTTCCATATGGTTACCGCCTTATCACCGGCCCTCCAGGGCCGTTAACTGTTTTTTCAGATTAGTCAGCTGTACATCCAGGGATGCATCCACAATCCCCTCCTCGGTCTCCACCTGTACAAAACCGGCGGGCCGGTCCTCTGTTTTGATCCTCAGGCTGCTTCCGTTCTTGCCCATTAAGGGGTTTAGACGCTGCTCCAGCTCTTCCACCAACCCGGAGGCGCGGGCCGGAACATGGACCGTAATACTCCTTTTATCCCGCTCCGAGAGCACTGCCTGCTCGATCAGGTCCAGCATTTCAGTCTCATCTTCTTCCACCCGTTTTCTGAGTATTCTTTCCGCCATCATAAAAGACAATGACGCAATCCTGCCGCACAGCTGCTCTTTAAATCCCTCAAACTCCTGTTCCATGTCTGCCACCGAGCCCCGGATCCCCTCTATATCATGGGAAATGCCGCCGAGCGCATCCTTAAGCCCCTGTGCATACCCATCCTGTCTGGCCTGCTCCTGGATCCTGCCGGCCTCATCTCTGGCAATATTTACTATGTTATCCCGCTGGGCATAAGCTTCCTCCAGAATCCTTGCCGCGGACTGTTCCGCCTGATCCCTGGCATGTTCCAGTATTTTGCGCTTTTCCTCCGATATAAGGGCATAGCGTTTTCCCGTCATTTCAGTTCCGCCGGACAAACCGTTCCCGGACCATCCGTTCTCAGACCATCCGTTCCCGGACCATTCATTCCCGGACAGGTTCTGTTCCTGCTGTGCGTCCCCCTGCTGCGCGTTCCGGCTGGCTTCGGGCTGGTATACCCTCACCGCCGCGCTGCCCGGAACAGTCTGTGCGGACTTTAATATCCTAGACAATAATCTCATCCTTTCCATCCTTGGAAATCACAATCTCGCCTTCCTCTTCCAGCCGCCGGATCACAGCCACGATCCTCTGCTGTGCCTCTTCCACATCGCTCATACGTATATTATGGAGATATTCCATATCGCTCTGTATGGATTCCCTCATTCGGCCGGACATGTTGGAGAAGATGGTATTGGTAACATCTTTATTGGCAACCTTAAGGGCCACGGACAGGTCCTTTGTATCGATCTCCCTGAGGAAACGCTGTACGGACAGCGGATCCAGGTATGCGATATCCTCAAATACAAACATCAGCTTTCGCACATCCTCTGCCAGCTGCGGATTCTTCATGTTCAGTTCATCAAAGATATCCCTCTCCGTGCTGCGGTCCACATGGTTCATCACATCAGCCACATAGGTCAGTCCGCCCACCTCCATGGTTTCCTCCGATGAGGAGGAGCCGATCTTCTTTTCCAGTACCTCCTCAGCGATCTTGATGGCCATGGGCAGGGCCCGGTCCATATTGGCTATGCGCTCCACCACATCCACCCTGGTGTTCTGGGGCAGGTTGGCTATGATCTTGGATGCCTGTTCCGGAGTTGCGTATGACAGGATCAGGGCCAGGGTCTGGGGATGCTCATTCTGGACAGCAGCCATCAGGGTCTTGTAATCCACCTTCCTGATAAAACTAAAGGCCTTGGTCTTTAATGCCTTGCTGACCCGGTCCATCAGGTTCTTGGCCTGCTGCTGGCCAAAGGCCTTTTCCAGGACCTCCTTGGCATAATCCCTTCCGCCCTCTGTAATGACCTTTTCTGTTACACAGCAATTATAAAAATCCTGGGCAATATCCTCCAGTTCCCCCTCTGTCAGCCTGGGTAGCCGGGTGATCTCCATGGACAGCTGCTCCACTTCGTTTTCCGTCAGATACCGGAACACTTCGGACGCCCGTTCGCTCCCCAGGATGGATATGACGGCAGCAGCCTTTTCAGCTGGTCTTCTCTCTTCTGCAGGCATCTTATTTTTTATCCTCCTTCAGCCATGAACTGATCATGGATGCAATGATCTCAGGATTCATCTGTGCAAAGGACCGCACCTGGTCTACAGGACTGGACAAGTCCTCCATATGTTTCCCCAGACTGGTCTGAACCGCATCCTCAGCGGCACGCTGCTCTGCACTGTCCGCACCCGCAGCCTCCCCGCCCTCATCCTCAAAATGGGCAAAAAGCTCCTGATCCTCCCTCATGTGTTTCTTCTTCCTGCGGCTCATCAAAAGCAACAGGATCAGCAGGAATAACAGGACACCCACACCGGCTGCAGCCGCAATGGTCCTGTAATCCAGGCCTGTCTGCGCCGGCGCCTGTACCGGCAGGGCCGGCTTTGGAGCGGGAACCGTTTCCTTTGGCATCTCCCGAAAGCTGGAAACCACAATGTCCTCAGGCGCAATATTAGCCGCCTTGGAAGCCGCGTCCACCAGCTGCTGTTTTTTTGCCTCTGTCAGATTGTCGTCATTGACCGTGATGGCAACCGTGGCTTTCTGAAGCTTTACATTATCCTTTTCAATCTGCTTTTTGATGTAGCTTACAAGATAATCCACATCCCTGTAATAGTCTCCCGAGGTCCCCCCGGCAGCGCCAGTCCCTGCTGTTCCGTAGGAGGGTATATCCGTGTTGTTTTCCTCGCCTGCAATGCCGCCCGCGCCGGAAGCTCCTCCCTCAAGGTTCCTTCCCTCCTTATACCGGTCCACAACCCCCTGTCCGTTTTCCTGGGGCTCATAATGCATGTCTTCCGTGATCATCCTGTCGTAATCTATGACCACGGTGGCGGACACGCGAAGCTTATCCGGAGCATATGCCAGGGTGAGGACATTTTTAATCTTGTTCTCCAGGCGTTCCTCCACCTTTGTCTCAAAGTCCAGGCGGTTCAGGCCATAGGCAGTGGTGCCGATATCATCGGAAACCATCTCCTGCATGGTCTGGGCGTTCACTACCGTCACATTTTCCGGAGCCAGCCTTGGAACACTGTCCGACACCAGGTTCTTGATGGCCGACACCTTTTCAGGTGAAAGCTCATAGGAGGGCATCAGGGTGAGTGAGACGGATCCCGTGCTGGAGGGCTGGTCCTCATTCCACACGTAGTGGCTCTCGTCCGGCACATTCAGGGTCACGATGGCGTTCTTAATCCCTGTCATGTCCTTTAATGTGCGCTCGATCCGGTCCTGAAGATTCATCAAGAGGTATTGACGCTTCTCAAATTCAGTGGTTGTGAACCCCATATTATCCGAAAAAATGTCAAAAGGAAGTGCCGTTTTCGGATAACCCAATTCTGACATATCAAGCATGATATCGCCCAACTGGTCTTCCGGAACCGTCACTTCTCCTTCGCTGTTCCTCCTGGCTTCAACGCCCCTTGCATTGAGAACCGTAAGGATCTCACTATTCTCTTCTTTTGATATTCCCGGGAATAATGCAACATAATTCCCGCCTTTGCCCATATTGAGCACAACAGTGGCCGCTAAAGCCACAATAACCGCTGCCGTGATTCCGGCAGCGGCTGCCTTTCGCCTTCCGGTACCCAGCATACGGCCTGCGCCGCTGTTTTCCCCGGTTACCGACTTAAATTTATCTCTGATCCCCATAACCCACCACTGTAATCTTTCATTTTAATATCAAAATACGCAAATTTAACGCTTTGTCATCAAACCTGCATTCCCATGATCTGATTGTACGCATTCACGGCCTTTGATGCTAACTGAGTGGTGAATTCTATGGTTGCCGCGGTCTTTTCCGCCTGTATCAGGGCTGTGTGGAGATGATCCACCTGTCCGGCTGCCAGCTTCACATCCATGTCCTGATTATCCTTTAAAGCCTGGTCCGCTTCCTTAACTGCTTCCTTTAGCACATCCTTAAACTCGGTTTTCCTGCCGGCCTGTCCGGCGGACTGTGTGTTGTGCATTTTATCTAAAGACGTAATAACGTCCATTTTGGTTATCGGCACTATGAACATAACTCCCCCTGTAATCCCCCTTGTTTCAACAATATTCTACACTGCCTTCAGTATACGTCCAACAGGTCACTTCGTCAACAAATTTTAAGAAAATTATAACCAGTTTGTAATTTTTTCCGTAAGAATTTACCACATAATAAAAAATATGTAGTTTTTATACAAAAAAACAGGAAGCCAGAATTTTCCATTCCGGCTTCCCGTCATCAGTGCTGCATGTGTTCTCAACCCCTCCATCTTCCCTCAGAATCAAGGTATCTTCCCTCCACAGAGGTGTTTCTTAACATGGTCCCGTTGTCCGGGTTCATATAATACCACAGGCCGTTGTCCATCAGCCACCCTGTATGCATGGAACCGTCCTGGTCAAAGAAATACTGCTGGCCCTGGACATTCAGCCAGCCCGTGTGCATGGCTCCGTCCTCCTCCAGATAATACCATTTTCTGTTATCCTGGATCCACCCCGTGTTCATGACCCCGTTGATATCCAGGAAATAACTCTTTCCGTTCCTGGTCTGCCAGCCTGTAAGCATATATCCGCTGAAATCAAAAAGATACCATTCCCCGTCTATGTTCTGCCATGTACCTGAGGGATACGTGCCGTCCGTGTTCCTGTACCACCAGCCCTCGTTGTCCTTTACCCATCCGATCTGGGCCGGGGTCAGCTGTTCATTTTTTACAGGTCCGGTCACCGCGCCTGTAAGACTGCACACCTCATCCGCATCAATATCACATTCGTCCGAATACACCCAGTCGCTGCCGGTGATATAACCAAGTTCCTCCGAGTCCTTTGGTATTGCCCGTACCCGAAACTGGTAGGTGCCCGGAAGGGTCATACTGGGATAAAAATCATATGTGGTTGCAATGACCTTGGGCACTCCCTGGATCATCTGATCTCCCCTGTAAAGTTTTAATTCATATGCCCCCGCAAAGGGAACCGCAGACCAGGTGGCCTTTCCGGGAGGATATCCCATCCACTCCGCGCTCTCCGGTATCTCCAGTGTACCGGACGCCGGCGTCAGTTTCACGGTCAGCAGAAGCGTCTCATCATTGTTGGTCCGCTTAACGGAAGCATAGGTGGCTCCGTCAATCTGAAATTTGCTGGGTCCCGTGGTGCGGTTAAAATAGTATCCGCTTCTGGCATGGATCTCGATCTGTACCTTTGGTTCATCCCCCGGCTCCCAGTATTCCTTATTTTTGTTGGCCCATTTATACGCGCCAATGGTATACAGGTTACTGTCCGTGGTGGTATACACAGTGGCCTCATTCAGTTCATAATCCGCCTGCACATCCGAGCGCACCCGGATGGAGACGCTGGTAATGGGGGTTCTTGTCTCCGTCTTTGCAGCTGCCATGGATGTGATGGACAATGCCGCTGCAATCGAGGCACTCATAATCAGTCCTGCCGCCCTTTTCCAAATATGTATCATTGCAATTCTCCTCCTGTTTACGGTGCCCATATCCCATTCTGACCAATATAGTATTCTCCCACCACCTGGTCCTTCACCATCCGGCCGTCCCGCGGGTCCAGATAATACCAGCTGCCCTGGGATAAGAGCCATCCTGTGGCCATGCTTCCGTCAGGGTTCAGGTAATACCAGTCATCCCCCTGCTGCAGCCATGTTCCGGTAAGCTTCCCCTGTTCCGGATCCAGATAATACCAGATCCTGTTATATTGAAACCAGCCTGTAACCATATCTCCGTTGGAGGTGAGATAATACTCCCTGTCGTTCTTCCACTGCCACCCTGTGAGCATATACCCGTTCATGTCAAAGAGATACCATTTATCCCCGATCATATTCCACTTGCCCACAGGATAGGTCCCATCCTCATTTTTATACCACCAGCCGTTCTGGTCCTGGACCCAGCCCGGAGCCTGGGACTGTGGACCTGTACCATCCTTTTCGTTTACTCCCTTTACTCCCGTGGATACGGACCGCTTGCCGGCGGCCTGGGCGTCCTTTCTGGTGATCTCCTGGTTCTCAGATTCCGCCCAGTCTCCTGCTTTCAGATAATCGGATTCCGACTCCGACCTGGCAACCGCCCTCACCTTAAAGTAATAATCCCCAGCCTCTGTCATATAGGGGAAAAAGTCATAACTGACCGAATTGGTCCTGGGAACATGATAGACCATGCTTCCATCACAGAACAGCTTTACCTCATAGGAGGAGGCGCCTTCCACCTTTGCCCATCTGGCCTTGCCCAGAGGCTTTTCTTCCCAGTACGCGTCCTCCACGCGGTCCAGGGTTCCCTTTACGCCTTTTAGCTTTACCGTCATAGTCAGACTCCGCTTGGCATCGCTTTTCTTGGAAGTCACATAGTCCGCTCCCCGGATGTGGGCGCCGGAAGCATTGATACTGTTAAAATAGTAACCCTCCTCGGCTGCCAGTTCTATGGATACCTTAGGTATGTCTCCGGCCTTCCACTGGGACTTTCCATTGATAAAATCACAGGATACCACATGATACTTTGTACTGTCGGCCGTTGCGGACACACTTCCGCCGTCCCCGTTTGCAACCACGGAGGAGGTCACTGCCACTGCCACTGATTTGATGGCCTCATCCGCATATACCGCTGTAGCCGCAGACCACCAGACTGCCAGACACAGACCTGCCGCCGCTGCCATTTTAACCCCTTTACACACATACCTTCTCCTGCCGGTCACTCCCAAACCTCCCATAATCACTGTATTTTTCATCTTTTATCACGATTGCCACGGCCTTCTGACGGACACAATGGTCCGGTAAGCCGGATCATATCCCACCTTGATGCCTTCCTTTGTGGAGCTGGCGTGGACGATCCTGCCGTCCCCAATGTACATGGCCACATGGCCGGAGTAGCAGACCAGATCCCCCGGCTCCATATCCTCATAGGAAACCTCCCTGCCAAACACGGCCTGTTCCCCGGAGGTTCTGGGAATGTTCACCCCAAAATGACGGTACACGGACTGTGTAAATCCGGAACAGTCCGCTCCTTTAGTCAGGCTTGTACCCCCATATACATAGGGATTGCCCACAAACTGGAGACCGTAATCAGCCACTTCCCGCCCAAAGGAAGTGCCGCCATGGCTTTTGATCATCTCCCTGCGCCGGGCTTCCTCCCTGCTCCTGTCTTCCTCACTGCGCCGGGCCTCCGCCTGCTTTCTCAGGCGTCTGATCTCCTCATTCTTTAAGCGCACTTTATCTGCCGCCCCGGCTGCCCGTTCCCTGGCCTCTGTGAGCTGGGTTGAAAATGTCTCTGACTCCCGCTCCTTTTGGCGGATCATGGATCGGATCTGCGTCTGCTGTCCTCTGTATTCCTGTTCCATGACCTCCATCTCAGACTGCTTTCCCTCCAGCCGCGCCTTCTTCTCCAGTACCTGGACCCTGATCTCCTCGTATTGTGTGATCATCTCCTGATCGTACTGGTAAAGCTGGGAAAAGTACTCGGTCTGGTTCACCACATCCCCGATATTCCTGGCCCTCAGCAGGATATCCAGGTAAGTTATATTTCCCTCCTCATAGAGAAACCGGATCCTTTTTTTCAGCATCTCATACCGCTGTTCCCGGTTCTGTACTGCTGTCTCATATTCATGTTCCGCCGTCTCTATCTGTTGTTTCAGTTCTTCCATATCAGACTCCAGAAGACTGCTAAGCATCAAAAGCCTGGTAAGCTGATCCTCCAGTTCCCGGGCCTGCTTCTGGGTATCATCCCGCTTATGCTCCAGGGAATCCGCCTCCTCCCGGGCCTTCTCCAATTCCTCTTGGGCCTTGTCCTTCTCCTCCCGGGCCTTCTCCTCCCGGGCCTTCTCCTCTTCCTCCTGGGCCGTCCTCTGATCCTGTTCCGTCCTGACTCCGGGCATGGCCCATACTTCCATGGCCATAAGGAGAACTGACGCCAGGAACACCGGGAAAAGAAGGCGTACCCTGACATGGTAATCTTTTGTTTTCATCTCTGATCTATGTATACCCCTATCTTCCCCATCATGGTGACGTTCCGGTTCGCCTTGGCGCCGGAGGCCTCCCTATCCAAAAGAAGATCATACCGCCTCGGATCAAATTCGCTCTATCCTGCCGCTTCAGAGATGGGGAAACCCTTTCAATGCTGAATCTGCCTGTAAAATTACATTTCCAAATATCAATAATGCCAGTATAGCATAAACGTAACCAGGAAAAAAGCCCTAAATAATAGGATAAAAATCCCGGCACAGGTATCACATTTCCTTTCCTGTACCGGGACATACCCGTAAACGACAGCCCATAAGCCCAAGTTGCCCATGGCTTCCCTTTAATCTCAGCCTTCCATCTGGCGGCCCAGAAACCCGGCTGCCGTCACAGCCAGTTTCATTTCCATATCTCCGAACTTGGCCCTGGCTTCCCTGCTCATAAGAGCCACGGCGCCGATGGCGTCCCCCTCGCAGATAATGGGGGCTATAACCTGAGCTGATATACCCTCCAGTTCCTCGTCCACCAGCTGGATGAATGCCTTGTCATCCCTTGCAGCCATCACCGTGTTGCGCTCATTGATGGCCTGTTCCAGCTGGCGGCTGATGTTGCGCTGAAGCAGATCCTTCTTTGCCCCGCCTGCTACAGCGATGATCTGGTCCCTGTCCGTGATGCATACCAGCAGGCCGGTGGACTGGGCCATTGCCTCCGCGTACTGTACTGCAAATGAAGTGAGCTCCATCATGGGTGAATATTTCTTGAGAATGATCTCTCCTTCCCTGTCCGTAAATATCTCTAATGGCGTACCTTCCCTGAGTCTCAGGGTACGGCGGATTTCCTTTGGAATGACCACACGTCCCAGATCGTCAATTCTTCTTACTATTCCTGTAGCTTTCATAAAAAAATTCCTCCATTTTACTCTCTGACATTTATCTTCTTTGTTGCCCGTAAATGTAGTATTTGTAAAACAGAGGAATTTATACTTAAAGTAACCTTCAAAGTAATTATGAGGATTTATGGCTTCTTATAGTCGCCCCGGTCTGTCACCACCTCATATCCGATTGCTTTCATACGTTTTTTTAATTCATTAATGTTGGTGGCAGCTTCCACTCCAGTGCTGATCTTGTTGTCATAGAGCATATATTTCTTGCGCACATCCACTGGTGACAGGTTGGGCATGACCACATTAGCCCCTGCCATAACACCCTGCTCCCGGCCATTTTCCTCAATGGTGCCCAAAGCCGTGGTGGCCGGAAGCAGGACGGAGGGCAGCATCAGCCGGACAATGGCTAAGAGCAGCAGGGTCTGGCGCAGGGTTCCGGCCGGCCGATCCTTAAACGGGGTATCGTGATGAGGGATAAACGGACCAATCCCCACCATTTCCGGCTGCAGGCCGTACATAAATTCCAGGTCTTCAGCAATATGCTCCGTTGTCTGATAGGGCGCCCCGACCATGATCCCGCACCCCGTCTGATATCCGATGGCTTTCAGGTTCCTGAGGCATTCCTTGCGGTGTTCCGAGGACATCTGAGGCGGATGAAGGCTGGCATAATGACATGGATTGGCTGTTTCATGGCGCAGCAGATACCTGTCCGCCCCGGCGTCAAACCAGCGCTTGTAGGTGTGAAGATCCTTTTCACCCACGGACAGTGTGACCGCACAGTCGGGATAGCTTTTTTTTATGCTCTCCACCAGATAAGCGATTTTTTCATCCGTAAACCACGGATCCTCCCCGCCCTGAAGCACAAAGGTGCGCAGCCCCAGTCCATAGCCGATCCGGCAGCAGTCCATGATCTGATCCGGAGTCAGCCTGTATCTGGCCGCCTTTGGGTTGCTTCTGCGTATGCCGCAGTAATAGCAGTCGTTCTTGCAATAATTGGTAAATTCCATGAGGCCACGGACAAATATCCTGTTCCCATAGCTGTTTAACGCTTCGTTTCTGGCCTTTTCATAAAGATAGGTTGCCCCGTCTTTTGACATATGATCAATGAGGAAACAAAATTCCTCCCTGTCCAGGATCCGGTGCTTTGCCAGCCGGTCCACCAGTTCTTTTATGGTATCCATCACGCACCTCTTTCCATGACTTCTTTTAATCCCACCGGAAGGACACAGGTGTAGGTACGGTCCTTGTGCTTAAGGGGATACAGTTTTACCTCCACCCCAAACGCCTCATCCAGATGGGACTCTCTGAGCACTTCCTCTGTGGGGCCGAACATGGTAAAACCACGGGGGGTGAGGAGAAGGGCTTTCTGGGAAATGGACAGGGCGTGCTCCGGGTAGTGGGTGTTCACCACCGCGGAGATACTCTTTTCCCTGCACAGCCGTTCAATGGTCTCCAGCACAATGAGCTGGTTTCTGAAGTCCAGATTGGATTCAGGTTCATCCAGAACCAGAATAGAGGGATCAGCCGCCAGTGCCCTGGCAATGAGCACCATCTGAAGCTCCCCTCCGCTGATCCTGCTACACAGCCTGCCTCTCAGATAGCTGATCCCTATCTCTTCCATACAGGCAAGGGCAATGTCCATATCCTCCTTTTTTGGCTGTCCAAATGTACCCAGATGGGCATTTCTTCCAAGGAGCACCATATCCTCTGCGCGGTATGCAAAAGCGGACACTTTGGCCTGGGGCACATATCCAATCTTCTGCCAAAGCAGATGATAGGGGATCTCCTTAATGTTGGCCCCGTCAATGTATGTGCCTCCTGTCTTCCATTCCAGAAGGCCCAGCATACATTTGAGCAGCGTGGTCTTTCCCGCGCCGTTGGCTCCCAGCACGGACAGCACCTCCGGCTTATCCATGGAAAAGTTCACGTTCTGTAAAATGTACTGGCCGCGGGAATATCCAAATCCGCCGTCTCTCACTTCAAATTTCATAATCGGATTCCTCCTGTCTTTCTCAGGAGCAGTATGAAGCAGGGTGCTCCTATAAGGGCTGTCAATATGGATACCGGTATCTCCGATGCCGTGACGGACCGGGCCAGGGTGTCAATGATAAGCATGAACACCGCCCCAAAAGCCATGCTGGCAGGCATTACGGAGCTGTTGTCATTTCCAAATATCATCCGCACCATGTGGGGGATGAGAAGACCCACCCAGCCGATCTGGCCGCACATGGATACCACGGCGGCTGTGACCATGGCTGACCCCACGATCACCAGGCTGCGGATCCGCTTCACCGGGATCCCCAGGGATTTTGCCTCATCCTCAGGCAGGGACATGGAATTGAGTTTCCACCGCAGCAGGAACAAAAGCATGCTTCCCCCTGCGATAAAGGGCGCTCCCATTACCAGGGTGGATTTTGTGGTGGATGCCATGCTTCCCATGAGCCAGTAGGTGATGGAGGGCAGCAAATCCTGTGGATCCGCGGCATATTTGATCAAAGACACCAGGGCTGAAAACAGGGAACTGACCATCATGCCTGCCAGTATGATCATAAGGGGAGGCATGGTTCCCTTGACCCGGCCCACGCTCCAGGCCATAAGCACTGCCGCAACACCCAAAACCATGGCAAGCACCTGGATGCCGAATGCAGGAAGCCCTAAAAGGATGCCCAGCACAGCCCCAAAGGATGCGCCGTTTCCCGCGCCCAGGGTATCGGGCGTGGCCAGGGGATTGGCAAAAAGCCCCTGGAAGGCTGCGCCGGACGCCGCCAGTCCCCCGCCGGCCAGAAGGGCTAATATCACTCTCGGAAGGCGGATATTGGTGATCACGGTCCTGACCTGGCCTGATACCTCCACCTCAGGGAATGCACCCGGAACCAGCACGGCTGCCAGCTCCCTGGGTGAAATGGTAAAGCGTCCCACGGCCATTGCCCCAGCCGCACACAGGAAGATCACTGCCAGGGAACCCAGGGTCCAGTAACGGTTCCACCTTCGGGCGCCGAAGATTGCCTGTGCAATTTCTGTGCCCGGCTGGCTGTCCCGATCTGAGGATGACCTGCCCCGGATAGAGGAGGCTGGGTGGGCTATTCTGGCCGAATCTAAGGCAGCTGCACCGCAAAGCGGGGCAGTCAGCCGGGTACAGTATTGTCTCAAACAATCTCTCACATTCATGTTTAATCCATCCTTACTTTTTATTTCTTATAGCCCGCTGCCGCGTCACGGCCCGGGTGGTACATCCTCTCCACCTGTTCATCGCTCAGCTTGACACCGTACATGGCCTGATAGTAGTCCTTCACCTCCTTGGTGATGTCCACATCCTCAAACAGGTCCGGATACACCTGTTTAGCCATCCACAAAAGGGTCATGGGCGTATCCGTGCTGGGCGTATAGCTTCTGTAAGTGCCCAGAGGAAGCTTATACACATGCCCGTCCTGTACTGCCTTTACCGGGCTCCAATCGTCCTGCCCCACTGCATTTTCAAACAGGTCCTCAGGCTGTACCGGGGTAAAATTGGTGATAAAGATCACATCCGGGTTCCACTCATAGACCTGCTCCATATTGATGACGGCATTGGAATTTTCTGCCGCCACTCCCTCTGCCGCATTGCGTCCGCCCACGGCATCACACCAGAACTGCCCAAAGAACTTTTTGCCCGAGGTGATCATGGTGGTGTCACTGTAATTAAACAGGAACAGGATATTCTTTTGCTCCTCCTTCTTCAAGCCGGATACCCGCTTCTGGATATCTTCATAGACTTTCTGGCTGTACTGGGATACTTTGTCTGCGGTGTCTCCTTTTTCAGGGAAGATCTGGCTTAAAAGTTCCACCCAGTGATCATATGTCTCAATGCTGTCATAATCCCACTTGTTCACAGACACTGCTACGGCTGCGAATCCGGCTGAAGTCAGGGCCTCCCCCATCTCCTTGCTGCCTGCATTGTAGAATACCACATCCGGCTCCAGCTTCATCAGTTCCTCCATATTGATGTCGCTGCCGTTCATAAAGTCCGTGCTGGCATTCAGGATATCCGGAAACAGTTCTCCCAAAAGCCCGGTTTTTGCAGCGCTCATACTGGCCGGATTCATACCCACGATCTTTTCACCCGAGCCCAGGAATACGGTGATGATGGAGGGCAGGGGAAGAATGTCCGTGACTACCACACGGTTCACCTGCGCCGGGATCTCCACCTGGTTGCCCGCGTGGTCGGTGATGGTCTTAGGTCCTGACTGGTCCGCGGTTTCCGCTTCCTGGTGATCCGATGCCTGCACATTCGTCCCCCGGGCGTCTGCCTGGCATCCTGTCAGGCCTGCCACCCCAAGGCATAGACTTAATATTACTGCTGTTAACTTTTTCATAATCTCTCTTCCTCTCCTTTGCCCGGACTTCCGGACAATTCTAAACGCCGCACACAAACGGCTTCATTCTGTCATGGTACATGCGCCCTGAACACGCCTCATGGGGAAAGTCCACAAAGACCTGCCGTCCGTTCCCGGGACATACCTGGCGGTACAAAGGGTCTGCAATGACAACTGTACTCTTTTCCATGGCCGCAATGGCCTCATCCTCGTCCCAGACCAGGATATCCCCCGGCTCAGCCAGGTCCGCGCCGCCTTCCGTGGGGCACAGCACATGAATATCCCCAGCTCCCAGATCCTCCCGCAGGCTGCACCGCAGGGAGCCGGCAATCACCTGTTCCCCCACGATCAGGATGTGTTCCCCGGAAAGGTCCTCAGGAAGTCCCGTAAGCCCCAGATCCACGGGGCCGCCCCATGGGCCGCCTGACGGGTCCCTGTGCCCGTTCCCTCCTGCAAACAGGCTCCGGCTCTTCCCTGTCCCGGCTCCAAGACGCAGCAGTCCGGCCAGGCGCAGGGCCGCCCTTCTTCCCACCGGAGTTCCCACCACATAGGGAGTTCCGTATTTTCGTTCCAACTCCATGGCCGGTGGAATACCGGCCGCGGATACCACCAGGTTCACATCTGCCAGTCCGGCCAGGCGCATTTCATCCAGACTGCTTTCCATGGCCCAGCAGCTTAAGGTCTCCATTCCGTGGGATGCAAGGAATGCTTTCATGCCGGCCACATTTCCCGTCAGGGAGAAATCCAATGGCGTGGCCCCCAGCAGATTGACGCGCAGCCTGATACCGCGTGAGCCGGCAGGCGCGCCGTGTAAAACATCGTGTGCGCCTTCCCCGGCCATTCCCCAAAGTTCCTCCCCGGAAGGGCAGAAGCGCACCGCAATCTGCCTCAGCGCTTCCCCTGCTCCCTGTACATAGGAATGCATTCCATTGGTGGCAATGCCAAAGGTGGGGATTTTTGTCTCCTTCTCGATCATCCTGGCGATTCCCTTAAAGTCGGTTCCCATCATCATGGGAATGGGCGTTCCCCCCCATGCAGATAAATCTGGGATGGAGGTTCTTTGCCGCATCCACAATATCCCGCACCAGTTTCCCGTCATCCCCCATAACAGCCTCCAGCTCCGACAATGCGGATATATATACCATGCTGTCCATGGAATACCACCTGGGTTCATCATGGGTGGTATAAGTGGAGTTGCAGCCCGATGCATCATGCATCACGGTCATTCCCCCAAGCTCATAAAGGGTTGAGCAAACCCCTGATATGTCCGCCGAGTACACCGGCAGAATGCGGTTCGTCCTTCTCAACAGCAGCACCCCCATCCCTTTACCTGTATCAGTTTCTCCGTGTCTTTCTCTTCCCGGGCCGCTTCCTCCATAAGGCCTGCCAGCTCCAGGATCCCGCCGTAGCCGTAAAGGCCTCCGTCCTCCACCATGTTCACAAAATGCCCCGTCCCTGCAAAATAAGCGGCCTTCTGTCCCATGGCCAGCACCTTTCCGGACTTTTCCCCGCAGAATGTCCTGGGAAGGACCGCCATCTTGTGGTAGACCGTGGGACAGACCAGCATACGCGGACAATGGATCTTCAGCCACTCCAGTACGTCCGCCTCCTCCGAAGATATGGTATCAGCATAGATCCGCTCCACCTTAAAACCGCACATTACCAAAAGCCTAGCCATTCCCAAGGGGCGGGAGGATATGGTGTAATCAATCACCACGGACCAGTCAGACAGGGTTTGGGCCAGGGTGCGCAGTGCATGTTCCGCAGCCTGCTGCAGTCTGTCCGCTTCCATATCCCTCCATACCTTTTTTGAGTCCAGATTTAAAAGGTCCGACAGGCATTTCCAGCGCTCGCTGATCTCATCCCAGTTATAACTCACTGGCAGATACACCCACCTCTGTCCCAGCCGTTCCTCCAATTCCTGGGCAGCCGGACGGCCCAGGGGATGTATGACAATGTTAAGGCAGCCTTCAGCCATGGTCCTATATTCCTCAAAGTCCCGGCAGGTGCATATGTCCTTTAGGGCAAATCCGTTTTCCTCCAATATCCGGTACAACTCTGAGCTCCGCCTGACTGCCAGGTTATTGCCAATAATATTGACCTGCTTTTCGGAAATTTCCGCGGGTTCCAGCAGGGAATACAGCTGTTTTCTCATAAATGGGTCCGGCGGCATCTTTGTCTTTCTCATAATGGGGTTCATCCAGCACTGCACAAACCCCACCTGCGGAAACCGTCTGTCCAGTTCCCCAAACACCAGCTTCATATCAGTTCCCAGAAAATGATGGATGCAGCTGGTGAACAATAAAAGCGCTCTGGGCAGCTTAGGCATTTCCTCCAATATATGGGTGACCCCCCGGATGATGATCTCCTCGCAGTCGCCTTCCAGCACAGAGTCCTCGTCCACTGATATGGTGGAGAACCGGTGGGAATCATTTAACTCCGCCGCTGACAGGACCACTCCCCTGAGACAGCTCTGGGCACAGACAAAGACCTGGTGGCTCTCGGGCAGCAGCATGCCGATATGTACAATGGTCCATCCTCCTCTGGCCGGCGCGCTGTACTCCAGCCCGTATGTAAAGGGCGCCAGGCCGGAAACATCCGCTATCTCAATGCCGGCTCCCCGGCTGTTTACCTCATGCAGATCCTTAAGCATACGCCACCTTCACCTCATCTTCCCCGCAGGCCGCCAGCACGGCATCCGACAGTTTTAGATAGCCTGCCGCAACATCGCTGTCCGGAAATGCCTCCATCACGGTCTGTCCCAATTCCTCCGCCTCACCAACCAGCGGGCTGAAATCCAGGGAAGCGATGATGGCCGTACCCATGTCGCGGGCCAGCTCCTCCACCTTTTCCTGTTCCCTTTTTACATTGCGCCTGTTGAGGATAATGCCGCCCAGGCTGGCATATCCCCTGGCTTCAAATGATTTCACCGCGCTGGCAATATTGGCGGCCGCATAGACGGCCATGTTCTCCCCGGATGTGACAATGAACACCTTATCCGCATATCCCTCACGGATGGGCATTGCAAAACCGCCGCACACCACATCCCCCAGCACGTCATAGATCACCACATTCGGCTGGTAGATGTCAAATGCATGGCGTGCCTCCAGGGCCTCAAAGGCCGTGATGATCCCCCGCCCCGCGCATCCCATGCCGGGAGTGGGTCCCCCTGCCTCGGCGCAGAGCACGCCTTCGCTTCCCTCTGTGACCAGCTCCTCCAGGCCGGCCTCATCTCCTTTTGCACGGATGGTATCCAGAATGGAGGCGACTCCATTTCCATGGTGAAGCTGTATGGTGGAATCCGCCTTGGGGTCGCATCCGATCTGCATTACCTTAAATCCCCGTTTTGCCAGAGCTACCGACAGGTTGGACGAGATGGTGGATTTTCCGATCCCGCCTTTTCCGTAAACCGCTATTTTCAACATAGTCATTTTCCCCTTTACATTTTAATAGGTTGGGCTGATAGGAACAAAAAATCCTCTCTCTGAAAACAGAGAGAGGATAGAATAACTAAAATACAACCGGTCCAATCCGCGCGTCACCGCATAAATATACGCGCACATGGCCAGAAGGCTCCGCTCTCTCTTTATCTCAGGGTTACTTCGCATCAGAGAAAGGTCTTATTCGATTATTTACCATCATATTCCTGACAATGGAAAAAAGCAAGCTTAAATTAAAAATTAACAATTCACGTCTTTACTTTACCGCAATTCCCATGATATCATACCATCAGTGTACAAGGGCACAAAGGCCCCCTGTGTACGTAACCCCAGATTAAAAACACAAAAGGGAGGACATACTCTATGGAAGACCGTCTGGCTGTCATAAGCTGTATCATCAGCAATCCGGAATCTGTGGCAATGGTTAACGAGAAACTCCATCTCCAGTCCAGCATGATCATTGCCCGCCTGGGCGTTCCCTGCCGGGAATACGGCGTGTCTGTTATCAGCATCGTAATGCATGGGACCCAGAACCAGATCAGTTCATTTGCCGGAGATCTGGGCAAAGTGGACGGGGTAAAGGTAAAATCCATCCAGGTACCGGTGGCAGACCACCAGCCCCGGACCGACCTATAGAAAGGCAGAACAATGGAGCATATGGAAGCGCTGCTGTCCCTGATAGCAAACATAGCAATCCTCATATTTGAATTTATCGGCGTGGGCATTATCATCTATTCCGGACTTACAGGCTTTTCTAAATTCCTGCGCCACTCCCCCGACACCAAGATATACCTGGCCAAAGGCCTGGCCATGGGTCTGGAGTTTAAGATGGGAAGTGAGATCCTGCGTACCGTGGTGGTGCGCGAGTGGAAGGAGATCGGGATCGTGGCCGGCATCATTGCCCTGCGTGCCGCGCTGACCTTCCTGATCCACTGGGAGATCAAGGAAGAAGAAAAGACAGAACATGACTCCCTCTCCCTATAACCTCAGTCCGCACAGCCCCTTTAATATCTCCTTTGCTTTTTCCACCATGGCCAGGCTGTCCTGGTTCTTATTCCTTCTGTCCACATAGTGGAAGGAGGGTACTTCACCCGGAACCAGCTTTAAATCGCCCTTAAAGGATTGTACCAGTTCAGGGATCTTGTCAACCTGGATCCTGGCTTTCTGGTACATCAAAAGCCTTACCTCCTGGCGGTTGACCATCACCTCAGTTACATAAGCCTTATGGGCCAATGCCCTGAGAGCCGCGATCATCAGGAGATTGGCAACACTGCGGGGGATATCCCCAAAGCGGTCCATCAGCTCATCCTGCATATCCATGTATTCTTCCTCTGTCTCGATGGCAGAAATCCTCTTATAAATATCCAGCTTCTGATATTCATTTTTAATATAAGCGGCTGGAATGTACGCATCGATATCGCATTCCACCACGGTTTCGTAGGAATCCTCCTCAGGCATTTCTCCCTTGAGGGCCAGAACAGCCTCATTGAGCATTTTACAGTACAGGTCATATCCCACTGCCTCCATATGGCCGTGCTGCTCCGCTCCCAGGACATTTCCCGCCCCGCGGATCTCCAGATCCCGCATGGCGATCTTGATGCCTGATCCCAGCTCCGTAAACTCCCTGATGGCCTGCAACCGCTTCTCAGCCTCCTCCCGCAAAAGCTTATCCCGTCTGTACATGAGAAAGGCATAGGAGGTCCGGTTGGACCGGCCCACACGTCCCCTTAACTGGTACAGCTGGGAAAGGCCCATGCGGTCCGCATCATGGATGATCATGGTATTGGCATTGGGGATATCAAGTCCCGTTTCAATGATGGTGGTGGATACCAGCACATCGATCTCCCCATTAATGAAATCAGCCATGATCCGCTCCAGCTCATGCTCCCGCATCTGTCCATGGGCAAACGTGACCACGGCCTCAGGCACCAGTGCCTGGATCCGGCCGGCCACATCATCAATGTCCGTCACCCGGTTGTATACATAATACACCTGTCCGTTTCTTGCCAGTTCCCTGTTAATGGCTTCCCTGACCATTTCCTCGTTATATTCCATCACATAGGTCTGGATCGGGGTCCGGTCCACCGGAGGTTCCTCCAGAACACTCATATCCCGGATGCCAGCCAGGCTCATGTGCAGGGTTCTTGGAATGGGTGTTGCCGTCAGGGTGAGGACATCCACATTTTCCTTCAGCTGCTTGATCTTCTCCTTATGGGCAACGCCGAACCGCTGCTCCTCATCTATGATCAAAAGCCCCAGATCCTTAAACTGCAGGTCCTTTGACAGTACACGGTGGGTGCCGATCACAATATCCACCATCCCCTTTCGCAGGTCCTCCAGGGTCTTCTTCTGCCTGGCCGGGGTGCAGAACCGGGAGAGCATGTCAACACGGACCGGGAAATCCTTCATCCTCTGTACAAACGTGTTATAGTGCTGCTGGGCCAGAATGGTGGTGGGCACCAGATAGACCACCTGCTTGCTGTCCTGGACCGCCTTAAAGGCTGCCCGCAGGGCCACCTCCGTCTTGCCGTAGCCCACATCTCCGCAGATCAGCCGGTCCATGATCCTGCGGCTCTCCATATCTGCCTTCACCGCATCAATGGCATCCATCTGGTCATCTGTCTCATCATAGGGAAACAGCTCCTCAAACTCATTCTGCCACACCGTATCGCGTCCGTACTGGAACCCGTTCTTTTCCTGGCGGGCTGCATAGAGCTTTACAAGATCCCTGGCAATCTCCTGGACCGCCCCCTTGACCCTGGTCTTGGTCTTGTTCCACTCCGAACCTCCCAGCTTGTTAAGCTTTGGTTTCTTGGCGTCCGCTCCTGCATATTTCTGGATACTCTCCAGCCGGGTGGCGGGCAGGTAGAGATTTCCTCCATCCCCATACTCGATCTTGATATAGTCCTTAATGACCTTATCCCGCTCCACCTTTTCAATGCCTTTATAAATACCCAGCCCGTGCTCCTCATGGACCACGTAATCGCCCACGGACAGCTCCGAAAAGCTTTGGATCGCCTTTCCCTGGTAGTTGGTTTTCTTCCTGCGCTTTTTCTTTTTTTCAGCGCCGAACATATCGCCTTCCGTGATAAAGACAAACTTGAGAAGCGGGTATTCAAAGCCACGGTGAAGGCTGCCGTAGGTGACCATGATCTCCCCCGGTTTTACCTTGGAATGGGCGGCTGGTCCCCTGTCCCCGGCATCCTCCCCTCCATCCGGGCAGTAAGCCCGCAGATCATACTCCCTCAGGTCGCTGGCCAGCCTGCTGGCCCTTGTTCTGGAAGCGGAGAGCAGGATTACACGGTAGCCCTCCTTTTTCCACCTGGTCAGATCCTTGATCAGGATCTCAAAGCTGTTCTGATAGGAATTAACATTCTTAACATCAATGCTGAACTTATGGTTTATCTTCATGCCGGGCAGCTTCTGGTCCAGCCCTGTAAGCATGACCGTATGCGGCTTCTGCAGCCTGGCCAGCACCTCTGCCACGGGGTAAAGCAGCTCTGTCTGCCCCGGAAGGAGATATCCTTTCTCCAGGCGGTGCACCATGCTCTCCCTGAATTCCAGTTCCACGGTCTCTCCCTTTTCCCGCAGCCTGGCCGGTTCATCCAGGTAAACCACGCTTTCTCCCCTGGGAAAATACTCCAGGAAGGAGACTGTATCAGGACAGAAATACCGTATATATGCGTCCAGCCCGCCTATTTTCCAGCCTTCCTCCAGTCCGTCCGACAATTCCTCTATGATGGAGTGGATCCGATGGGCTTCCTCCGGCTTGTGCTGGTCCCTCAGCGCCTTCTCATAGGTCTTTTCTTCCTTTCTAAGGCGTGCGATCCCGGCATCCAGCTGTGTTTTATCCAGCACCACCTCCGCTGCCGGATAAATGGTCACTTCATCCAGCTGCTCCACGGAGCGCTGGCTCTCAAGGTCAAAGGTCCGGATGGAATCCACCTCGTCATCCCATAGTTCAATACGAAAGGGCACATCCTCTGTCAGCGGGAAAATGTCAATGATCCCTCCGCGGATGGAGAACTGCCCCATGCCATCCACCTGGGCCATCCTTTCATATCCCATGGCTGTCAGCCGCTGTCTCCACAGGTCCAGGTCGATCACCTGTCCGCTTTCCACCGTAATGGCCTGCTCCTTTAGAAACTGCAGCGGAAGCAGATGGTCCATAAGGCCGTCCATGGTGGTGACGATAATACCCCCTTTTTCCTCCATAAGGTGTTTAAGGACCGCGATCCTCTGGCGTGTCATCAGGTTCCCGTGAATATCCGCGCTGTAGAACAGCAGGTCCTTGGCCGGATACAGCCACACCTGCTTTGTAAAATTCCGGAAGTCGTCATATATTTCCTTAGCCCTGGTATCGTCATAGGTCACCACCAGTTTCCAGGGAACCCCTGTCTCCTCCCCCAGCTCATACATCAGATGAACCTTCTGGGAATCCAGGGTCCCTGTCACCTGAAGAGGGCCCTTTTCCTTCTTCAGAGCCTGGACCAGATTGTCATATTCCTGTAATTCCAACAATGGATTTTCCATCTTACCCTTTACCTCACATCAGGCCTTATGGCCGTTAAACTGATTCATGGCTGCGTCCACACTCTCCGTGATCATCACGTTTACCGCCTTTGACGCGTCCTTAAAGGCATCCTCCATAAGCACACGGTCCTCTTTGGAAAAACGGCTCAGCACATAATCCGCCAGGTCCATCTTCTTAGGTTTATCGCCTACTCCCACCCGGATCCGCGAAAACTCCTGGGTCCCCAGGTGGGCGATGATGTTCTTGATCCCATTATGGCCGCCCGCGCTGCCCTTTTTGCGGATCCGCAGCTGCCCCACATCCAGGCTGATATCATCATATATGATAATAATATGTTCATGGTCCACTTTATAGAAATCCGCAGCCGCCTTTACGCTCTCGCCGCTCAGGTTCATAAAGGTCTGAGGTTTTAAAAGCAGGACCTTCTCACCGCCTATGATCCCCCTGCCGTAAAGTCCCTTAAACTTTTTCTCCTCAACCGTGGTGCCCAGCATATCGGCCAGCACATCAATGACCTCAAATCCCACATTATGCCTTGTCTTCTCGTATTCCCTTGTGGGATTGCCCAAACCCGCTATGATATACATGACCCTGTCGTCCTCCCTCTTATCCGGTTCCCTTTTTCCCCATCCCAGTATACCCTTTATTCTGTCCCATATTCCGCTCATTTTACGTCCCTCTGTCCTGTTTCATCCATCTGATATCAAACCGGTGCCGCGGCATGTCCTGACGACACGCCTTAAAGCGTTAGATACGCACCGATGGGGGGTATCTAACGCTTTTTAGCTGTTTTCTCATTCTAACAGATTCTATATGAATTGTAAAGACTCATAATAATTGGGACTTACCGGGACCTGGCATGATTTCCATTCTATGCCGGAATGTGCAGCATGGAGTTTGCAACATTAATCGTTACCACTGTAAGGCAGCTTATCATGGCTCCCAGCCACACCTTTCCTGTAAGCTTGAACAGATACCTGCAAAGGTATGGGACGATAAATAAAAGTACCAGAAGCTGGTAGGTCTGGATGCAGTTTAAGCAGGCCGTTCCATAAGGGTTGATTCCCGTGGCGTACACGTTACTGTACATTACAAACTGCATCAGGGCAAGGCCCAGGATATTACCGATTCCGCAAATCAGCAGATTCACCCATTCCTTCTGCCCTTCCACACGCCGTGAGCTGTTGGTTGATACAGATACCATAAAATAGTAAGGGAAGAACATAACGGCATAGGTTACGGCATAAATGATATGTATGGGCTTAAATACCTTGATGGCAAGCACCCAGATGCGGAAATCCGCCACAAAGAAATAATTGGCGAGAAAAACCACACTAAAAAAGCAGGCGCATACGGTGAAGGCAAGAAGAAGGCTCTTAAGCAGCTCTTTTCCGCTTGTTTTAATCCCCCACATTTTAGGGGTAACGCCGTTTTTAGAGCCGTTAAAACGGTAGCTGAGCCAGAACAGTGCAAGCCCTACAATGGCATTAAAGATAGCCCAGACCCATACAAAGTTTGTCATCTTCTGCGGGAAAAGCCAGGTCAGCGTACCTTGCTTTGACTGCACCTGGAACAGGGCCGTTGATATTCCGATGGCGGGAAGGAAAAACTGCCAGGATGCCACTGCTGAAAACAGCCAGGTTCCCCAGAAAATCAGCTTGCTGCGGCCGGACTTAAGGGCGGGCAGCTTCTCCGGTACGGACGTTGCCAGCTCTGCAAAGAGCGGAAGGCGCATGAACAGCGAAGCCAGAGGCACAAGGAGCAGAAACATTCCGATAAAGCCCAGGAAATTAAAGCATTCTTTCAAAAGCCATAACTGATTCTCCGGCGTAATGGGATTTTCCATTTCAAAGGCCTTTGTAAAGAAATCAGATATTTCCCTGGCCTCCGTGGTGGAGAAGCGCTCATAAGCGTGGACTTCCGGCGGATTATACACCACACGCAGCGTGTGATCCCCCGCATTTCCATAAAAATGGTCAATCTCTATGGTATCCACCTTATCCTCCGGCACAAGCACGCTGTTCACCAGGGAAATCATGTCGGGATGCACGCTTAAATCATAAGCCACACCGTCCACCTGATAATTCCCACGGCCAAACTCATCATTAAATCCATTATATACAGCAACGCTGGCGTAAGCCCTCTGAGGCATCTCCTTATCTTCGGGCGCGCCTTTGATTCCATGAATTGCAAAGGTATCGTCCTTTACGCCAAAGGAAATCTCGCTTGTCTGTACACCGGAGGCAAATGCCGCCATCACCTTATTCTGGGACCGGGCATATGCCTGCTCTTTTTCCGTAATCTCCGTACCCCCCTCAGAATCCGGCTCCTGGGCCTGGGCCAGCGCCTTCTCGTAGGCCACGCCATAATGGGCCAGCGTGTTGGAAATAATACGTCCTCCCAGAGAATGGCCGGTCACGCCGATTCTCCCGGTATCTACAAAATCCAGATTGGCCGCTGCAAACTCAACCAGCGCAATCATACCCGCGTCAGTCCAGGCAAACTGGTCATAGGGTTCCGTGCCGCCGCTGGAGAGTCCGTGCATGTAGGGATCAAAGGTAATAACCGCAATCCCCCGCCTGGAAAGTTCTATTCCCGGAATATCCATCTGCTCCTTACTGGCATAGGTTCCCGCTGTGGCGATCACCAGGGGGACCTTATTTTCCGCACTGGCTGTCTTTGGCCGGTACATGTTACAGGACAGGTATTTTCCGCCGCTGGTGGGCACCTTAAAGGTATATACCTGTGTCTTATAGAAATTTGTCTGTAAAACAGATGCTCCAACGCAGCTGATTAAAATGAGTATGATACCAATACTCAGCCACCGGAGGGCCCACTTCTTACTCCTCACTGATAATTTTGCCTTTTCCCTCATATTTTTCCTCCTTTAACTGCCGTACACTATGTTTCCTTCAGGGCAGGAATGCATCCGACCCCATCCGGTATTACCACGATTTTTTCCTTGGTGCCTAAGATCCCATCCGCTATTTCAACGGCCTGAGAAAGATTGTCAGCAGGTATGAGTCCCATCCTCTGAACTAATTCAGGCGGCTGCGTACTTATGAGAATGACCGGATGCCTTGCCATTGCCCTTGCAAGAATCTGGGACTGCCACTGGTCCGGCCGGGTTTTATCCTGGGGTACGCTGAGGATATCCTGCAGGATTTCCCCTGCTGTTTTCCCGCATGCGAATGTGTGATAGAATTCATTCCCCCCATGACCGTCCACACTGGCGGCTGCCATGATGATCACACCGCCCCTGCGGCAAATGATATCTGCTGTGGATATTCCCTTGACTGCCTGGTAGATATTCTGGTCCAGCGGGAAACCGCCGTTGCCCGTGATGACAATCCCCGCTTCCTCGTCCACCTGCATCCTGCACAGCTCATTAAGGAAACTGACGCCTGCAAGGTGGGCCTGCTCAAAATCCCCTGCAAAGGCAGCCACAGTCTCCTTATTGCCATTACAGACCACATTTACGATAAAACACAATCCAACACGCCGCGCACCTTCCACCATGTCCTCATGAATCCTGTTCCCCTTGAGACAGCCGCTGTGGGCATATGGGCTGTCAATCATGCCGGAACTGTGATTGGCATAAACCGTACTGGCTGCGCAAATTCCTGGAAGCACGCTTTTACGTCCCCCGGAGAACCCGGCGAAAAAATGCGGTTCAATAAAACCTTCCGCTATCAGCAGGTCAGCCTGGGCGCCAATCCGGTTTACACATAGGGGCGCACCCGATGGGAGGATTCCATAATCCACCATGGTATCCTTCAGACAGTCATGGATGACTATATGTTCCTGTTCATAGACCTCACGGCCGAATTTACGGACAAGTTCATCCCTGGTTGATCCCCTGTGACACCCGGTTGCTATAAGGATTGTAATCTTTACCTGTGGGTTAAACCGTCTTACTTCCCGTAGCATGGCGGGTATGATTGCCTTGCTGGGCACAGGGCGGGTATGGTCACTTGCCAGAATAACCACATTCTCCTTTCCTTTTGCCAGCTCACATAAAGGAAGGCTTCCAATTGGCGATGCAAGCGCCTGCTCAACCAGTACATCCGCCGGAGCGGGAGGCTCATAATCATGAAGCTGGTTAGTTAGCACTGCTCCTATTCTTCCATCTGGTATGTCGGCTGATAGAACAGATTTCCCATATGGTATTTCTATCTCCATGTCCCCCTCCTCATCGATGTTTCTGTGTGTGTTTCATGAATTAACTATATCATAAATCCAATATGGGCGATATGGTATAGAAACTACATTTAATAGCATTAATATGGTATGTGTAACAAACTCATTTGTATGTTTTGTATTATTTTTACTTTATTCCAAACACATTCTTATCTATTATTACCCATTTCCATATATGTCCGAATATCTATCAAAAAAGGACTACCGCTGCCCGCAGTAATCCTCTTTCTATAAATATCCTTCATTCCATGCTCTCATAAAACGCGATCGCCAGATAGTAATAAGGCGCCGAGCTTAATTTACGCGGGTCATAACCCGTTTTTTCCCTTAACCGGTTCAGTTTATACTGCAGCGTATTCTTATGGAGGTACAGCTGCTCGGCAGCCTGGTTGATGGAACCGTTGCACTCATAAAGCACCCTCAAAATACGAACAGCTTCCTTCATCCGTTTTTCCGAACACCCCTTAAATACCCGCTGTATGAACTCTTCCTTTGTGGCCTGTCCAATATCGTTGATGAATATTTCCAATAAAATACTGTCGTAAAAGGCAATCCCGCCGTTTCCCCGCACCGCGGCCCCGTTCAGGGCCTTAATGGCCCGAAGATATCCGGCTTTAAGCTGTCCGCCGCTTACAGTACGGCTGTCCACGCCTGCAATCAGCTGATATCCGCATTCCTTCTGGATATCCTTCTGGATCTGGGTAATCAGCTTCGCCGCCATCTCATCGCTGCGCTCGCTCATCAGTACGATAAAGCTTCCGCCGCTGCTGCCATTTACATTGCGCATGTCCTCTTTCAGGATGCGGCGGATCCTGTGTTCAATCCGCTCCACATCCTCCTGGCTCATGATGGAATTCCCGGTATGCTCAAGCACCGCAACCCGTCTGGCCACCATCACATCGATTCCCTGAGAGATACCTTCATCCACCAGGGCCGAGTTCATCCTCAGCTCATCCGTCATCAGCCATTCCTGCAAAAAGCGGTTTCTGGCGCTGCGAATCCGCATTTTTTCTTCTTTCAAATAACTTTCCAGCAGCAGGATTTCCGTCATTTTCTTTACAACCTGTCCGTAGCGGCTGACCTCTTCTTCGTTTCCCGTGATGCCCACGACCCCTACGACCTGGCCTTCAATCTCCAGCGTCAGGTTAATCCCGGACCGGGTTCCCTGATATGTATCATCATCCGGCACCGTCAGCTCCTTAAGGCCCTCATCCAGCATCTTCCTGCTGGCCTCATGGAAATCCCCTATCCGTTTTTCATCCGTACAGGCAATAATACGGCAGCTCTTATCCATGAACGTCAGATCTTCATGGATGATTTTCTTTACTTCCGTGACAATGCTCGTTCCTAAGCTGGACGATATCTGCATGTATTCTCCTCCTGAATCTGAATACTTCCATCATATCATCCTGGATTCCCATCGTCAATGCGCCTTGGACTCATCCGCAGCAATCATTCACCCACAGCATACACCTGCCTACAGCATATTCCCTGCAGCCAGTGTCTCAAGTGCCCGTTCCTCTGTGAAATATCCGCATTTCACAAGACGTGCCAGAACCTGCTCCTGGCGCTTGCCTGCCAGCTCCTGGCTGACGGTGGGCGCGTACTTGGACGGCGCATTGGGGATCCCGGCCAGCAGCGTGCTCTCATAATCCGTCATGTCCCCAGGTTCTTTTCCAAAATATCCCTGGCTGGCATCCTTAACACAGTAATATCCGTTTCCGTAATAGATCGTATTCACATACAGCTCCAAAATCTCATTCTTGCTGTAATTGCGCTCCAGGTCAAAGGCAACAAACACTTCCGCCACCTTGCGCTGCAGTTCCTTTTCCTGGGTAAAATACATGTTCTTGGCCAGCTGCTGCGTCACAGTGCTTCCGCCTTCCACAAAGGCTCCTGCCCGTATATCGTTAAACACCGCCCGGCCGATGGCGATCACGTCAATCCCCGGATGGTTATAAAACCTGTGGTCCTCCACCGACAGCACCGCGTCCACATAGATCTCGGGAAGCTCATGATAGGTGGTATAGTTTTCCTTGCCACGGATAGAGGCCACCTTGTCCTCCAGGCTTACCTCATCCACCGCATCCCTGTACATATGATAGCCATCCATGATGACCGTTGCACAAAGGTAAATACCCACTGCCAAGACAATGGCTTCCATATATTTTAATCCTCTACGCACCTTCATTGCTTCACCCGCTTTCCCACTTAGATTCACTCAGATCATTCCCTTATTAAGGATATGTGGATTATATCTGTTTTTATGTATCTATCATATCATATACCTTAGATTTAATCCTTGAAAATGCCTTAACATCACATGACTATTCCCTGACTATTTGTGGAATTTTTTCTAAAGGAAATGTTAGAATTTCTTAAGGGAGACAACAGGAAACTGGGTGCCCTGAACAGTTACAAAATATCAGATCTCCTCATACAAAAACCAGTCAAAGTCCGCCCAGACCCCATTCCCCTGGAGATCCTGGCATCCGATCCCCACCATGGCGCCGGCAAAGCCATTCCCGTTCACCCGCTCATCCGACAACCCATGCATGTCCAGGACATTGCCTGCAGCTTCATAATTTTCTCCATCTGTGGAGTAAAAAAATGTAAGTTCTCCTCTCCTTACCTTTGCCTTGAGATACAGATCACCCTTGTCCGGTACTGATACACAAGGGCTGTCCTCCACCTCCCTGTTGATGACGGACGTAATCTGAATGCAGCGCCCCAGCTCCTCATCACGGGTGATCTTCAGATAAAAATAATTGTCATAATTATAGTAGCACACCAATCCCGCCATATGATGATAATCGCCCGGGCAGAAATCCACCTTCGTCACCGCATCATAGGAAAATGCCTGCTGACGCCTGGCGGTAAATGCCTGGCGGTACTTGGATGACAGGGAATTGCCGCCGTGGATCCGAAGCCAGCCCGGCCTGGAATTAAGGTCCAGTCCGCAGTGCGCGGCCGACTCCCGCAAAGTGAGGAACTGCCACGGGAGGGAAGGACTGTTAAAATCCTCCGCCATATTACCGGACGCGCATAAAACCGTTCCCTGTTTTTCCACTTTATCCGAAGCGTTCTCTGCTTTTGTAAGCAACTCCAACTCCGCATCCATCTTCGCCTCCCCAAACGGGAGCCTCCCCCCGCCCGCCAGGCAGAACCATCCATCCTCTGTCCAACGGATATTCTGGAGCGCGGTTTCACGTCCCAGAATGCTGCACCCGTCCACGGGTCTGGAACACAGATGCGCCATATACCAGCTGCCGTCCGCGGTTTGTACCAGCTGTCCGTGTCCGGCTCTCTGTATGGGATAATCATCATCTGCCTTGGATGTGAGCATGGGATTTTGGGGGTCCACCTCATAAGGCCCGGTGATGTTCCTGGATCTCGCCACAGTTACGCAGTGTCCGAATTCCGTTCCTCCCTCCGCACAGATAAGATAATAATATCCGCCCCGCTTCATCATGTTGGGACCCTCTGTCTTTCCAATGGGGCTTCCCCGGAAAATGCGGTAAACAGGGCCCTTCAGACAGTTCCCCATCTCATCATATTCCTGGATATCCACTCCGGAAAAACGCGCTCTGTCCATTCTGTGGTCAATGGTCATATTGACCAGCCATTTCCGGTCACCGTCATGGAACAGGGACGGGTCGAACCCGGAACAGTTGAGAAATACAGGATCGCTCCATGGGCCCTCAATGTGTTCAGCTGTAACCAGGAAATTATGGGTATCCTTAAAACGGGAACGGTTGGTGTAGACAATCGTATAGATAAGATAAAAACGTCCATTGTCATAGGTCAGGTTTGGCGCCCAGATTCCGCAGGCCGTATCGATTCCCCGCAGATCAAGCTTCTGGTCGTCATTCAGCGGAGCCGCTGCAAACTCCCAGTCCCGCAGGTTACGGGAACGGTACACAGTGATTCCCGGAAACCACTCAAATGTTGATACTGCAATATAATATTCCTCCCCCACCCGCACAATGGATGGGTCCGGGTTAAATCCTTTTAATATGGGATTTTGTATCTGCGCCATGATTCTAATCTCCTTATGGTCAAATTTTATTCTGGTTCCTGTATTCCTTGGGCGTCATGCCGTAGAATTTTTTAAACAGGACGCTGAAATACTGTGAATTCGTATAACCCACCCGTTCGGCAATTTCATATGTCTTAAAGTTTGTTGCTGAAAGCAGGCCGGCCGCATGCTCCATGCGGATCTTTATGATATAATCGCTGATATTCATACCGGAATGTTTCTTAAATAAAGTGCTGACATAGTTGGCTGACAGATGAACCTGGTCTGCGATCCGCTCCAGGGACAGGTCCGTCTTTGCGAAACACATATTGATATAACTGCTCACCTTGCCCACCAATTCCTCCGCCGTCTCCTCGGCAAACATATACGGGCTGTACTCCAGAATGGGATACTGCCGCTTTGGATATTCCCGGTCCAGCACGTCCCGCAGATTGTTGATCTTGAGAGCCTCCATATAGGAATCATGGATGCGGTCAATGGTGTCATACCAACGGCCGATCCCGGCATACAGGTGGATATCAAGCCGGTTCATCAGTCTGGACATAGCATCCCCAAGAAGATCCCGCAGATCCGGCCGTCCACTGCTCTGTATCTCTTCCCGGCTGCGCCTTGGTTCATTTTCCCCTTCCATGATAACCGCGTTCAAATACTCTTTCCCCTGAAAGAAAGACAGATCATACCCGGCCTCCCTGCACACTGCCCGGATAGCCTCCTCAATGGCATAAAACCATTCCTTGGTCTGAATCAGAAATGGAATTTCATCCATGGCCTTCAGAGACTCGATCTTAAATGACGCCATGCGGCATCGTCCACAGGAAAGGCTGATTCCCAGGCGGCCAGCCTGGGCCTGGATTTCCCCCAATTCCATCTTATTGCAGCTGATCTCACGGAAAAAATTCCTGCGCTGCATATCCAGGCTCTTCCCCCTAAGAAGCCGGCTCTCACTCTCCGCCTCAATCTGTCTGGCAGCCTGGAGCACGGCGTCCAAAACCGCATCCTGGCTTTCGTATTTCAGAACATACTGGCTTACCTTATATTCCAATGCTTTTTTTGCATACTCGAATTCCTCATATGCGGTCAGCAGGACGATCTTCACCTCCGGATACAGCCTGCTGATGGTTTCTGTCAGCTGCAAACCGTCCATGATCGGCATCTGGATATCCGTCACGATCAGCTGCGGCATGGATTCATCCATTTTGCAAAGGGCTTCCTTCCCATTTGCAGCTTGTGCAACCACCTCAAACCCGTGCCCGGCCCAGTCCACATTCTGCACCAGGCCGCGGCGCAGCATCTCGTCATCATCCACGATCATCAGTCTGTACATAAGCGATTCCCTCCATTACATCCAGGGGTACCATGATCTGTACCTGGGTATAGACATCCTTTACGCTGTCAATCTTCATCCCAGCCTGTTCCCCATAAAATCCCTTCAGCCTCATATATACATTGCGCATGGCAAATCCCCCCTGTTTGCCCGGGGCGATTGCCTCCTCCTTTAAATCCTCCCGCAGCCGGTCAAGCGTGTTTGCATCCATTCCCACACCGTCATCAAACACGGTTATGACCATAAAGCCGTCTTCCATCCTGCCGCTTACCAGAATCATTCCCCCGCCGTCCTTGGGTTTGATTCCATGGTAAACCGCATTCTCCACCAACGGCTGCAGCATCATACGCGGAATCTTGGCATGTTCCAGACCTTTCTCGATTTCAAAGGAATACTCAAACTTTTCCCCATACCTGTATTCCAATATCCGAAGATAATTGTCCACCAATTCCATTTCCATGCCCACTGTAATAACCGAATTCCCGTTACTTAAACTGATCCGGTAAAACCGGATCAGCGATTCGCACATGGAGGAAGCCTTTTGGGATTCCTTTAGATCCGCCAGAGCCTTGATAGACCCCAGCGTGTTATAGAGAAAATGCGGCTTGATCTGGGACTGCATGATCATCAGTTCCAGGTGGGATTTCTGCTTCTGCTCCTCCCGCACCTGCTCCAACAGCCGGTCAATGGTGGTTTTTAAATGGTTCAGTCCGCCGGCCAGGGTGGTGATTTCGTATCCCGCGTTCACGCCAAAGACCATATCCCGGTTCTTCTCAAATGCCAGCACCTGTTCCGACAACTCTTTAATAGGCCTGGAAACATAGCGCGAACAGAACACGGCTACGAGCACGGAAAGGATAGCCGCCGCCACAATGATCATGAAGAATACGGCCTTGAAATTATCCAGGGTGCTGTACAGATCCGAATGAGGCGTAACAGATACTGCTGTCCAGCTGTTAGCCTTTAAAGGTGTATAATGAATATCAAGCATCTCCCTGGATTCCTGATCCCAGATCTCAAAATCCCCGCTCCCCGTCATACCGCGAAGCTGGTCCAGCTGTTCCTCATTCAGCCCGGACCGGTTGTCCGATGGCTCCGGCATCAGGCAGCCGTCTTCACTTAACAGAAATACATAGCCGTTGCGGCTGATCTCCGCCTCGTTTAAAAGTTCCCGGAAATAATCTCCCTTAAAGTTGATCACCAAGAGCCCCGTGTACTCTTTCTTTGTATTGTTATAGGGGATGACAAGGGAAAATACCTCCCTGGGGATCCTTGTGGAAAATACCTCATCCGCATGGGCGTTCACCCAGAATAGGGAATCACGTCTGCCGTCCTCAAAACTGTCCCAGCTTAAGTGCGAATAATCGTAAACCATATCGTAATAGACGTTCAGCCGGTTGCCGTAAACGGTCTGGAATGCAATGGAGTCAATAGCTCCGTTGCTGTCATTGTAGATCCCCTGAAGAAACTTATGGACCGTGATCATATCCTGGTATTCATTGGTTTTGCTGTCCTCCGTATAAGGATGGTTCACCATTCGCCACAGGGCCAGGGTCTTGTTAAGCTCGCTGCATTTCCCCAGTGTCAGCTCCAGCTTACTGTCCACCACGGCAGCGGTCTGCCTGGTCGTGTTGGCGATCAGGTATCTGGCATTCTTTTTTACCTGCCCGGCCCCCAGCATGTACATCATAATGCCGGAAAACAGGATAAGAAGGATCGTGGCCGGAAGAAACGTCCTCATGACCTGCTTCTGAAATGTTCGCCTGCTTCTGTATGCCATTGGCTGTGCCTCCTTCTCCCCCGTGCCGCCGGATCTTTATCATATTCCACAACAAGGGCACTTTTCAGTGCCCCTGGTCTGCCGGAATGTCCGGCCATTATTTTAATATTACTGCTTTACGGATTCATTATAATCCACATACGCTTCTTCCAGAGCTGCCGCCCATGTGTCAAGCAGTTCCTGCGGGGTCATTTCCCCGGACATAACTGCCTGGATATTGGACTCCATATCGGACTGGATATTGGAATAGGTCGGAAGATAGTATGGAGTATCATTAAATTTCACATCTGCGCTGGTCTCAATGTCAACACCCACGCTCATGTAAGGCGAATCCTTGAAAAATGGATCCTGCGCAGCTTCCATATTGGCCGGAATCTCGCCGTACAGCTGGCAATATTTGGTGTTTACTTCCTTGCTCAGATACAGGGAGATCACCTTCCAGACCGCTTCCTTATTCTGGGACTGAGAGTTCATGGAAAGTCCCAGAGGCATCAGCCCTGCGTGAACCACATAACCACCATCACAGGCCGGGAACTTGGCTGCCTGGAATTTGCTGTAATCCTCCTCAAATGCCTGTACCATGGATGCTGCGGAACCCAGGTTATGCACCACGATCCCTGCCTTGCCGGACTGGAAGGAATTAGCCAGATCCGCCCAGCCTTTGGTCAGGTCATCCTGAGCCGTATATACATTGTAACAGTCTACCAGATATTTCTGTACAAATTCCACATTCTTTGGGTCATTGATGGTGGATTTTCCATCCTCGGTAAAATAGTGGTCCAGGCCGGAATATGCGTACATCAGCATCTCCAGTGTATTGGCGCTGCCTGCACCGCCGCGGATACAAAGGCCGTATTTATCATTGGACGCATCCGTCATCTTCTCTACGGCTGTAAAGAAATCATTCCAGTTGGTGGGAACGTCCATTCCAACTTCCTTTAGCCAATCCGGTCTTACCCACATATTCCAAGTCTGGGAACTGTAGGGAAGCGCGTAGAGTCCTTCTCCGGTGGGGTCATATGTCTTATTGGATTTAATCAGGGCTTCATTGATTTTATCCTTGTCTTCCCAATTTTCAAAATAAGGGTTCAGGTTCTCATAATATCCATTGAGTACCAGTTCCGGACGGAAATCATTGGTGATGTCAGGCGCTGTTCCTGCCTGGATCGCCACGTCCAGCTTCTGCCTGTAATCACTCAGATCACCCGGAACGCCCAGCATATCCACCTTAATATCAGGATACACTTCGGTCACATAGCCGGCAAACCAGTCAAAGAATCCCTGGCGCTCTTCGGTCACGGCAGCTGCCCAGAATGTAACCGTGGTCTGCTCCCCGTTTCCTTCACCAGACTGGCTGCTCCCGGATTGATTTTTACCAGACTGACCGGACGCACCCGCCTGTTCCTGTCCGCTCTGCTGTGCAGCAGAACCGCTGTCCTTGCTGCTGCCGCATCCTGTGAGCATACTTCCCGCCGCCATCACAACTGCCAGGGCTGCCGCCATTACCTGTTTTCTTTTCATAAATAAAACCCTCCTTCAAAATTATATCATAGTTTTCTGAAACCGCATGTATTTTGTTCCATGTAGAAAAATCATGGGTGAATCAGCTTTTACGATCAGCTTTTTACAATCAGCCTTTTACCGCCCCGGCGCTGAGTCCCGCCACCAGATGCTTCTGGATAATGGCAAACAGGATCACAGGAGGGATGAGAGCGATCACGCTTCCGGCAGCAAGGGCCGGATAGTTGACCGAATACTCTCCGATCATGGTCTTAAGTCCTACCGGAATGGTAAATTTCCTCTGGGTCTGTATAAATGTAAATGCCACCAGGAACTCATTCCAACATCCGATAAAGGTAAATGCACTTACCGCCACAATGCCCGGTTTTAACACCGGCAGCAGGATCCGGCACATAATCGTCATCCGTCCTGCTCCGTCCACCATGGCCGCCTCGTCCAGTTCCTTCGGAACTCCGTTTACAAAGCTCCGCATCAGAAGCGTATTAAACGGAGTCTGAAGAATAATATTGAAAATAACCAGGGCCGCAGGGCTGTCGATCAGCTTAATGGTCTTGAATACGGAAAACAGGGGCACCAGATACAGGATCACCGGCATCATCTGCGTTCCAAGGAGCAGCAGGGTCATACCGGATTTTCCTCTGAATTTATACCGGCTTAAGGCATACGCATTGCAGATACACAGCAGAATCACCACAACCACCGACAGCGAGGATACGATCACACTGTTGACAAAATAGGTGGAAAATCCGCTCTTGCCCCATACATAGGAATAGTTATCAAAATTCAGTGACTGCGGCAGATAATGAAGCGTTTCGGACTGAAATTCCGGTATGGTCTTAAAGGATGTGGACACAGCCCACAAAAACGGGATAAGGACCAACGCCAATACAATGAACAAAGGTATGTATAGTACTGCAATCCTGGCAGCTGCAGTTTTCTGTTTCCTACTCATTTTCCTCACCTCCGAAACCGCTGACTTTTATATAGAAGACCGCAAACACCAGAAGGATCAGGAATGCGATCACTCCGATGGTGGAGCCATATCCGTAATTTCCCTTGATAATGGCTGTCTTCATCATATAGATCGGCAGTGTTGTGGTCTTGTCCATAGGACCCCCGTTGGTCATGGTGAAGATCATGTCAATGGAATTAAACTCCCATATGCCGCGGAGAAGCGTTGCAAATATAATGCTCTCCTTCAGGTAGGGAAGGGTGATGTAAAAGAAATTCTTCACCGGCCCGCATCCGTCAATGGCGCTGGACTCATATACATCTGCCGGTATGGACTGCAGCGCTGCCAGGATGTTGATGGCAAAAAAGGGCACTCCCCTCCACAGCTCCGCAATGTTTACCGCAGGGAAGAAGGTTCTGGAATCAGCCAGCCATGCAACCTTTTTTGAAATGATACCTGATTTCATCAGCATATCATTGATCAGGCCTGAGCTCTGGTCATACATCAGGGTCCACAGCATGGTCACAAGCACGCCGGATACGGCCCACGGCACAAGGGATATGGCCCTGGCAAAGCCTCTGCCCTTAAACTTCTGGTTCAGCAGCAGCGCCACCACGGTTCCCAGCACCAGCTGCCCCACCACCTGGGTCAGAACCCATTTTGCTGTAATCGTCAGGGAACTGTAGAACTTTCCATCATGAAACAGTTTCTGATAATTCTTAAATCCCGCAAATCCGTCTTTCCAGGCCTGGGTAAGGTCATAATTCTGGAAGCTTAGATAAAAAACCCTGGCAATGGGATATACCAAAAACGACAGGATCAGAATCACAGTGGGCGCAACCAGAAGATATGGAAAAAGCTGGGTGCGCAGAGCACCGTCATTTTTCATTCTTCCTCCTTTTGCCGCAGCTACATTCCGGGCATTTTTCATTTCTCCATTTCCCCCTCTCATATTTTCACCGTCAAACTGCACGGTCATTATCCATTTTCTTTTTTGTTTTCCAGCATTTTGATACATTTATATTAATGGTAAAATGGGAGAATTAAAATAAAGGATTCCTCAAAGTTTGTTTGTTATTTTCCAAATCTCAGCATCTAACAAAACAAAGAATCCTGCGAACTGGATTTTCCGCCTGCGGCGGGCCGCTTCAGCGACATCTGATACAAAAAAGAGCCGTGACGCGGGATATCCCAACGCACAGCTCTATTATTATCATAAGATTTTCAGTTCTACCGGACTTTATGGCCGCGCCGGGAGTCTCAATCCCTTCTCGCCTTCCATACCCCAAGGGCAGGGGACTTTACCACATAAATCTCTTCCCCGTCTTCCATCCTCTGCATCCCGTCCTCCATACAGGTGACAGGATATCGCTTCAGCGCCTCCGCCACATCCATGCATCCATACCCGGCTGCCTGTACCTCCCGGAGCGGCAGCTTCCTGGGGTTCACGGCGTATGTAATCTTAAACCTTCCCTCCGAAGAGCTGTGTATCATATGGGCCGGGACCATTGCCATATCGGCAAAGCTCCCTTTCCTCACCAACTCCATGGTGCGCTCCGTCCCCCTGTAACCATATCTGCGGATCATCCGGTCCACCTCCGGATTCTCCCCAAAGTTCGTAAGGCCCGGAGCAATGACCAGCAGCTCCCCGCCGTCCCGGATCATCATGCGGGTGCGGTAAACCGCCTTATTCCCCACCCAAAATGAGGAGAATTCCTCCGGCTCCAGATAGGCCACCACCTTTTTTACAGCCTTTGGCAGGTATGTTATGTTGCATTTCCGGGCAAGGGATGCGGCGTGTTCAAATACCTGCCTGGAGGCCCCTGTGAATATCCCGTGGACCTTCGTGTCCTCCCTTGCCCGGGAGGTTACGGTAAGGATATACATAAGGGGCGCCTGTTTCAGAAAATGCTCCTCAATGTAGTCAAACACCGCCCTCACAGGCGTGTCGGTGTTTCCCATGATCGTCTCCAGGTTGCAGACTGCGCCCAGCATATGGCTTTCATTGATGATCCTGGGCCCTCCCAGTCCCACCAGTATGTTCTTGGTGTAATTTGACATCCCTGTGACCTCGTGGGGCACCACCTGGCCGATGGACAGAATCAGATCATAGCTTTGGTCCACTATGCGATGGTTGACCTGGGCGCAGATATCCCCTGTATATCTGCCTGCTGATACTTCAGCGCAGTAAGACCCCGGCACGGTTCCGATATCCACCGTATCCCTGCGCCAGTCATGGATGAGAAAGGCGTGGTCCGGGATATCCCGGCCAAAGAGCAGGCAGCGCTCCCTGGGCGTCATGGGACGGTGGGTCCCGGTGGCCGGAAGAATACGAACCAGGGCGTCAACAGACAGTTTTTTGTATAAATATGAGGTTATGACCCCTGCAAAGGAATACAGTCTTGTTATGTCCGGCGGCACCAGAAGGATCCTCCCTGCTTTAGGAAGTCCCTCCGTCATCCGGTCCAGCACACGGTCTATCTCCTCCCTTTTAAGGGGACGTATCCTCCCGTGGTCCGGCTGCCCTATAAGGCTGTGTTCCCCGACATGTTCCACCATTCTTAATTCCCGCCTTTGGAGGCAGCCATCTCATCCACAAAGGCCCTGATCTCCTGATCCTGGCAGCCTGCGTAGAAGCAGTCAAGAAATCTGGGGATCATACACTCCTTCACCATCTGGGGATCCAAAGCCCTTAGGGCATCCAAAAGAGGCTTTGCAACTTTTTTCTTTACATCAAACAGCAGGTTTGCATTGCGGTTTTGGGCCTCCTTGCGGCCGTCCGGATACCCCATTCCTTTAGGTGATCCGAACGCCTTGACAAAAATATTGTTTAAATTGATCTCAGCCCCCCAGCCAAAGCCCTTTGCAAATGGAATAGCAAGGGCGTTTCCGTTGTTGATCTGCAAAAACAGGTAGGCGTCCGTGGGTTCAATACAGTAGCCGCACACAACGCCGGGATACATGTTTAAGGACATCAGCGCTCCCTGGGCCGTACCGCATCCTGTGACCACAAAGTCAACTGCGCCGGAGTTTAAAAGCAACGCGGACATGATTCCCAGATGCAGGTAGGTCAGGCGCGGATTCTCCTGCGTGTATGCTTCCGGAACGTCCTGATCAGTGAGTGGAACCTCCATGGCGGCATTAAACACCTGGTGACCCATTGGCTCCACAACAGACTTTAACTCCTTCAGGATGATCCCGTTTTTAGGTGCCTGGCTAAATTCATTCAGTACTGCAATTTTCATGGTCGTATCCTCTTTTCGTTTGATTTTTTGTAACAGTTCAGGACGGCGGCCTGTATATCTGTTTTACCGATCTTCCTCATTTCCATACTGATCACTCCACTCTGGCCACCATTTCGCCGTATTGCTCTTTTTCCTTTTTGATAAATGCCTTCAGCTCTTCCACTGTGGGCATATCCGGGCTGCACCCGTGGGATGCCACCAGCATGGAGGCGGAGGCGGATCCCAGTTCCAGGCAGTCCATCATCTCCAGGCCGTTAAAAATACCGTAGAGGAAGCTGGAGGCATAGCCATCGCCGCCTCCAAACCCTTTCAGGGCCTCCACCGGGAAGGGACGGATGGAGTAGGAATTTCCATCCCTGGTATAGGCAGTGGACCCCTCCCTGCCATGTTTGACCACCACGACCGATGCCTGCCCCGCACACCAGTAAGCCGCGGAGGCCTCATCCGTACCGTCCAGTCCCAGGAAGCGCTCCGTCAGGTCATACTCCTCCCTGGAACCCAGAATAATATCGCTGTCCCTTGCCACCGCACAGTAGTACAAGGCGATCTCATCCTCATTCTTCCAGTTGTAAGCGCGGTAGTCAATGTCAAAGATAACCCGCAGGCCGTTCTTTTTTGCCAGGGCCACTGCCTTTAGGGCCGCCTCCCTGGAAGGGCTGGCAGCCAGGGCCGTACCCGAGATCAGGATGGCTTTGGACTCCTTTAAATAGTCCTCGTCAATATCCTCCGGACAGAGGGCCAGATCCGCGATGCCGTTGCGGTACATGAGAATGCTGCTCTCATCATGGCTCAGGATCTCTGTAAAGGTAAGCCCCAGGCTCTCCCCGTTTACACACGTCCTGATATGGGAGGTGTCGATCCCCTCCCCCTTAAAAAAGTTTACTGCAAATTCTCCGAAACGGTCCTGGGAGACCCTTGCGAAAAACCCGCATTTCTTTCCCAGCCTGGAAAGCCCCACCGCGATATTGGCCGGCGAACCTCCTACATATTTGCGGAAGGTTTCGCTCTCCGCCAGTGTCTTATAATAATCCAGGGGATTAAAGTCAATTGCGATCCTGCCTAACAGAATCAGGTCATATTTCCTGTCCTGCTCAAATGAAAGGTATTCCATATTACATTTCCTCCCTTTTCCAAAGCTTCCTGTAAAGGGCTTCCACTTCCTGAACCGTAACATCCCTGCGGGTATTGGACGGGCTTCCTGAAGCCATGGCATCCTCAGCCATCTTGGGGATCGCCCTCATAAAATCCTCCTTTTGTATGCCGTATTCCGCCAGGGTGGGAATCCGGATCTCCCTGAGAAGCGTTTCCACTTGTTCCATAAGCTTATCCGCCGCCTCGCGGCAGCTGTCTCCCGGCTTCCCAAAACCGCACTTGACCGCAATATGGGCAAAACGGTCCGCCGCCCCTTCCTTGGCATAATCCAGGCATACATTTAAAAGCATGGCATTGGAAATGCCATGGGGCACATGGAACAGGGCGCCGATGGGACGGCTCATCCCATGAACAATGGTGACCGAGGAGTTGTTAAAGGCCATACCCGCCTCCAGGGCCGCAAGTGCCATCTGGTTCCTGCCCTCCTCCTTATCTCCGTGCTCCCAGACATTTTTTAAATGGCCGAAGATCCTCTGGCAGGCAGACAGCGCAAGGATATCGCTGAGGGGCTGGGCCTTTTTGGAAGTATAGGCCTCAATGGCGTGGGTCAGGGCGTCCACGCCCGTGGCTGCCGTGATCTTAGGAGGCGCTGTCATGGTAAACTGCGGGTCGATGACAGCCAGATCCGGCATAAGCCCCGGTCCCTTTAAGAGCATTTTTACCTGCGTTGCCGTATCCGTGATAATGGTGAACTGGGTGGCCTCCGATCCTGTCCCCGCCGTGGTGGGGATAGCTGCCATGGGCGCCGGCTTCTCGCAAACAGTCCTGCCCATGTAGTCCGCCGGCCTGCCGCCCCAGGCCGCGATCATGGCAATGGCTTTCATGGAATCAATGGGGCTCCCTCCCCCCAAACCCACAAGAAAGTCGCAGTTTTCTTCCCGGTACACAGCTACGCCGGCTTGGATCATCCGGTCATCCGGTTCCCCGCTGACTCCTGTAAAAACAGCATATGAAACACCTGCTTTCATAAGCATGTCCGTCACCTTATCCAGATTCCCCAGCTGGCGCATGATATCATCCGTCACCACCAGGGCCTTTTTGCCCAGCTTTGCCACAGCATCTGCGGCCATGTCCAGGGCCCGTCTGCCGCTTATGATCCGTCCGGGTGCAATAAATGTATCTGCCATATTCTTTGTCTCCTTTATGAAAATGCCTCCAGCAGGTCATCATAGGATGCCGCGGTCTGCAGCCTCCTCATGGTATTGTCATTTCCCAATTTCCCGGCCAGCTCCGCAATAAGGCGCAGGTGGTCCTTGGCTCCGTCACTGTGGGCCGGGACAGCAAAGAGAAAAAACAAGCGTGATGGCTCCCCATCGTAAGATTCCCAGTCGATCATATCCCTGGTGCGGCCCACCGCGATCCCCACATGGTCCACGTGGTCCGACTTTCCATGGGGAATGGCCACATGGCCGCCGATTCCCGTGATCCCTTCGCTTTCCCTCACATACACATCCCTCACATATCCTTCCAGATCCTCAATGTATCCGGCATTTTTCAGAAGCCCGGCCAAATGCCTGATCACCTCATCCTTATTTTTTGCATCCATGTTCAGGTCGATCACCCGATCATCCAGAATCTCTTTCACAGCCATATTCTGAAATCTCCCCTCTATTTTATAAAATATTGATAGATGTCCAAGGCAGAACCCATTTTCTTCACTGCTTCCAGATTATCGTCATTATCCGTCAGCTGAAGGAAATCCTTATAAAACTGCTTTGTCCTCTTTATTTCAAATTTCGATGTCATTTTTACAGCCAGCAGGAACACCACATCCACCATGTCGCCGTGCCAGCTGATGGGCCTGTCCAAAATTGCAACCACGATCCTGGATTCATTGATCTCCGTCATATTGCCATGGGGGATCGCCACGCCGCGGCCAATGCTGGTGGTGGTTGCCCGTTCCCTGTCAAATACGCTCTCCAGGTAATTGGCTGTCACATCCCCTTTTTTTACCAGTTTTTCCACCATCATGGCAATGAGCTGGTCTTTGTCCCCAACCCCGGGCCTGATCAAAAACAGGTCCACCTCGAACAGCTGATGACACAAGCTGTTAAAATGAAATTCCTGTTTTTTCCGGAAATAGAAAATCTGATTGACCTTCTGGCGCACCGCCTCGATCCCCTGTTCCCTTAAATGCCCTTCCAGGACCACCACACGCTCATCATGGATCTCATTTCCCGATGTGTTAATAATCACGTCCACATCCTGGTAATTAGAAAGGCGGAAATCATGGCAGCTGGCAGCCTCTATGTCTGTGATCTCAGGTATATTATACTTGAGCATCTCGCTGGTCAGCTGGCTGGTGGCCATGCCCCGTTCACTGATGAGCAGGGCCCGTATGGGCCGTCCCTTCTTTTTCCGGATAATGGCCGCCTGTATATAAAGCGCGATCCCGGCCAGCTCATCCTCGGTCACCTGCACATCATAATACTCTTCAAAAAGATTACTGGTGGACCAGGTGGCCAGAAAGGTCTGCTTATATTCATTCTTAACATACTTGCTAATATGATCTCCGGTGGCAGTGGAGTATTTCATCCGGAAAATAGCGGAGCGCATGTGGAGCATCAGGCTCTCGTAGAGCAGTTCATCCCCGGAAAGGTCAATATCCAGCACGGAATCAATGGTATCAATGATTAAATTCACGAAATTCCCCAGGTCTCTGTCATACGCCCTGGCATAGTCCCCTCCTTTCAGATCCGTGAAGTTCTTAAGCTTTTTAGCGGTAAGGAGCATCAAAGCCAGGAACATCACATCATCCTCTGAGGTGTGGGACCTGTATTCCTTCTCAATCCTCTGGTAGATGGACTCGGAAAAGGAGTATTCATTATAATTCTGGATATTCTCCTCCTTTGCCTGGAGGAACTTTCCTGCTTTGCTCCGGCGGGCCAGTGAAAGACAGGTCATGATCCATACCATTTTAAAAGAATTGTCCGCCAGTTCAATGCGCCAGGCATTTTCCGCATCCACAATGATATTGCGGATCCGCGTCACTTCCACCCCGGGGGCAAAGGTTCCCAAAAGGGCCTCCAGCACCTCCGGCATCATTTCCATCATATAATCCCTGATGGCAATGCGGAAACTGTACTCATCCCCCTCCAGGCACACGCCCTTGCTGCGCATGGAAACAATGCTAAGGCTCCTCTCCGTAAACCATTCCGCCACATCCTTTAAGAGCCCGCCTACCGTAGGCGGGCTTAAATACAGGCTGTCGGCCAGCTGCTGCAGGGTGGTAGTCTCACCGGGCTTTAATTTCAGAAGTTTTCCGATCAGCTGTTTATTGCGGCTGTCCTGCCAGGCGGCGGGCTTTAGTTCCTGATCCGTGAGAAGCAGCTGGTTCAGACACTTTTTCTGGTTTTCATCAGCCACCAGCCATATGCCTTTTCCCTGCTTTCGCTCGATCCGTCCCAGGTTCTCCTCCTCCAGCCAGTCGTTAATAAGGCTGACCTTGGTCCTCACGGTCTTTTCAGACAGCCCCACCTGATCCGCGATCTGCAGAGTGGTATAGCTTCCTCCATCCAGAAGGCACCTCATTATTCGGTTGTTGTCTATTGCCTTCTTTTCCTCTTTCAATCCAGCACTCCCTGTTCTTTGGTGATTACTCGCTGCTCCTGCTCACAGCCTTGCCATAAATGTAACGGCCGCTGGAACCGATTACCTTCATATAATCCTTTACAAACTCCTTGATCCCTGCCTCGGCCGCCATGCACAAGTGCATGTAGTCCATTTCAGGGTCCACCCTGAGCGCGCTCAGGGTGGCATCCTTGGCTGCCTGCCATGCATCGGTGCACACATTGATCTTATTGATCCCGCCTGCAACGGCCTTTTTCAGATTCTCCTCCCCTGAGCCGGAACCGCCGTGCAGCACCAGTGGCATTTTTAAGGTATCCTTTAACAGATGCAGACGCTCAAAGTCAAGCTTTGGGATCTTGCCTTTAGGATAGGCGCCGTGAGCCGTGCCGATGGCCACCGCCAGCGCGTCCACCCCTGTCCTGGTCACAAAATCCAGAGCCTGGTCGGGGTTTGTGTACAGGTCCAGGTTGTCATCATCCGCATCGGCTGCCTGTCCCACATGGCCCAGTTCCCCCTCAACGGAACAGCCCATGCCATGGGCCAGGGCGCTGACAATGGCGGTCCTCTTTACATTTTCCTCATAGGGCAGGGAGGATCCGTCAAACATGACATTAGTAAAACCAGCGTTAATGCAGTCCACGATCACATAAAAGTCGCTGCCGTGATCCAGGTTTAAGGCTACCGGCACGTGCACCCTTTTTGCCAGTTCCTCCACCACCGGAAGCATTTCCTCCATATGGGCATGGTTCTTCATCTGGCCGGGGCCAAACTGGATGATAATGGGGGAATGCTCCTCCTCCGCAGCCATGATACCGGCCCGGGCCATCTCTATATTAATACTGTTCATGGCCATAACACCGTAATAATTTGTATTTGCATCTTCAAGAATTGCTTTCATTGAAACTAACATAATGATCTGTCCTTTCTTATCCGCGGGCCTTAACTTTGGGCCCTGGCCTTGATTCCTTTGGCTATTCGATCCTGATGTCCAGGTCAATGTCAATGTTTTCTTCCTGCCCGGCCGTCTCATCATCGGAAGGTTTCTTAATCAGGGCGTAGATGACGCCGGTCACCGCGGATCCTATGATAAGCGCGATCAAAAACCATACCGGATTCTTCATCATGGGAACCACGAAAATACCTCCATGGCCAGCCACGGACTCACAGCCCATGCCAACTGCAATGGCGCCTGCGACAGCAGAGCCTGCCATACTGGACGGGATGAACCTTGCAGGATCTGCCGCCGCAAAGGGCAGAACTCCTTCCGTAATAAAGCAAAGCCCCATGGGAAGAGCTGTCTTTGCAGTCTCCAGTTCAGTTCTGGTGAACTTATTTTTCTTGATCATGGTTGCAATGAACAGTCCAATGGGAGGGGTCATGCCGCCAATGATCTTCGCGCACATGGGACCGTTGATTCCATCGGCCCCCAGGGCATTGGCTGCCATGGACGCGGTCTTGTTAACAGGTCCGCCCATATCAAAACCCATGCAGGCTCCGATCACAGCTCCGATCACGGATTTTGCGCCGCCGTTCAGGGAGATGATCCACTGCTGGAACACATCCATGATCCATGCCAGAGGAATGGAGAACACGCACAGGAAGATCATGCCGCAGACAAGTGTGGAGATCACCGGGATAAACATAACCGGCATAAGCCCTTCACACCATTTGGGAAGCTTCCATGTCTTCATCCAGTTTACAAAGTTGCCGATAATAAACGCCATGAGAAGGCCGCCTAAGAACCCGGCCTTCGACTGGGCCGAGCAATAGCCGATGATCAGGCCGGGCACTATTCCGGGCCGTCCGGCCATGGAGTAGGCCGCGCCTGCCGTCATCACCGCAACCGCAAAATCCATTGCGTAGGAGCTTAATTTGTTCACGCCCCACCAGAACCCCGCCCATGTAAATGGATTCAGGTTTGAAAATGGTGTTGCACCCGCTGCAACAGCGCTTCCTATATCCCATCCGCCAAATGCCTTTGCCAGCGCCCCAAGGATACCGCCTGCCACAACGATAGGAATCATATAGGAGATGCCCGTCATAATGTGTTTCATGAATTTTTGCTTCTTTGCCATTTAAAAGTCCCCCATCTTTCAGTATTTACCAATCAGCCCGGCTCACTTGCCAAGTTTTTCGTGGATCTTGTTGATTACGCCCTTTGGAGATTTCATAACCGTGCTGATAGGAATCTCCACCACTGGTTTGCCTTTGAACCGTTCCTTGTTCACACGGATATCAGCGGAGATCAGGATCACATCCGCATCCCTCACCTCTTCCGGTGTCAGTTCGTTTTCAACGCCAATGGAGCCCTGGGTTTCAACTTTGATCGAGTCACCTAATTCCTTTGCTGCGTTTTCCAACTTTTCCTTTGCTATGTAGGTGTGGGCGATACCGGCCGTACAGGCAGTGATTGCTAAAATTTTCATATGCAGCCTCCTCTCATTTGATTTACCTAAAATGTATCATTTTTCTTTGGGCTGTGGGAAACTTATTGCGGCATATCAAAACGGTAATTTTTCAGTTATATTTCGGTAATTTTACTGAAATACGGTAATTTTCTAATATTTAGGAGGTTTTCCGGAACAGGCGGCGCCTAACAGAAAAAGGTCCCCGGAAAGCCTGATGCCTTCCGGGAACCTTACAATAATCCCATTTAGTCTTTTCATACAATAATCTCATGCAGTAATTCCATATTCCCTGTCATAATGCGTTATTGTTACATGGTAATCCCTTTTTCCTTATCCTGAAGGATGATCTGTCTCATGGCCTCGATCCCCACCTCAATGGCCCTCTGTTCCCATCTGTCCGGATAATCAGCCGCATCATTAGAGTACTCCCCAAAGTTGGTGGCGCTGATCATCACGCTGGACGTCCTGATCCCCAGTGACGCGCCGATCAGGAACAGTACGGCACACTCCATGCTGGTATTGGTGGCTCCGCCTTTCACATAGGAATCCCACTTGTACTTAAGCTCCTCATACACCGGCTTTGTCTCGGGTTCAGCCTCTGTATAGTAGGAATCCTTTGTGATGGTGATCCCCACATTATATGGATGCCCCAGTTTTAACGCCGCTGTCTCCAGCGCCTTCAGCATCTCAAAATCAGGCACTGCAGGAAATTCAAAGGGAAGGTAATGGTTGCCCGTCCCCTCCATGCGCACGGCGCCGTTGGGTATGACCACATCCCCGATCTTAACCTTTTGGGAGGTGGATGCAGCTGATCCCACCCGCATCATGGTGTGTGCGCCGCAGGAGTGAAGCTCCTCAATGGCAATACAAGCCGAAGGGCCCCCGATCCCCGTGCTGGTCACGGTCACAGGCACGCCCTCCAGAGTGCCTGTATAGGTCAGAAACTCTCTTTTGTGGGCAATCTTAACCGGGTTATCAAAATGCTCTGCGATCAGGGCCGCCCGCTCCACGCTGCCGGGCAGAAATACATATTTGCCAACCTGGTCTGAAGTGATATCCAGGTGCATGGTCTTTTGTTCTCCCATGTTCTTTACCTTCCTTTTCTAGTTCTCCGCACCGTCGGTACAGCGCTGCGTTTGTTCCTGTTCAAACCTGTAAATTGCTTCCAGAACGATTTTGATCTCCTCGTCCCAGCCCCTTGCCAGCCCCTGGTTGGCCGTCTCGTAGATCACTTCCCCTGTCACCAGGTTACCGGAAACAGCGCTGATCATGGCCGCCCTTTTCTTCCTTCTGTGACACACGGTATAAAGCGCGGAGCTCTCCATCTCCACATTCAGGCATCCCAGGGAGGAAAGCTTCTCAATCCACTCCTGGGTTTCCCCGTAAAACGCATCATCAGAGGCATTGATCCCATAATGGACCCTGCCGTACAGCTGCGGCTGCATTTCCCTTGCGGTGTCAATAATGGTCCTGGTCAGGTCAAAATCAGGAACTGCCGGGAAACAGTCCGGCACATAGAACCGGCTGGTCCCCTCGTTTTTCATGGAACCCGTGGAGATCATCAGATCCCCGATCTTAATATCCTCCTGCAGGGCTGCGCTGCTTCCGATACGGATCAGGCATTCCGCCCCAATATTCATCAGTTCCTCCGCCGCAATAGCCGCAGAAGGACAGCCCATGCCAGTGGAGGTAACGGATACCTTAACGCCCTTATAATATCCCGTAAATGTCCTGTGCTCCCTGTTATTGGCCACAAGCTCTGCATTCTCAAGATACTGTGCCACACGGTCGGAACGGGCCGGGTCCCCGGGAAGGAGCACATAATTGCCTATATCACCTGGTTTCAGGTGGATGTGATATTGTTTCTTTCCTGCTGTCTTACTCTCTTTGTCCAGTGCCATCAGCCCTGTACCTCCTTTAATTTTTTTATCTTACGGCTGGCCGCGGCTGACTTTTGTATGGAATAAACCGTAAGGCCTGCAATGGTTGCCAGATACGGGAGCATCTGGATAAATTCAGACGGGATCTTAAGTACCTGAAGAATATTGGAAAGCCCGTCAAAAAACGCAAAGATCATGGACGAAAGCAGCGCCCCCACCGGCGTGGCCTGTCCCATGGAACAGGCGGCCAGGGAAATAAACCCGCGTCCCGCCGTCATATCCCTTACAAACATATTGAGATAACCCATGGAAAGATACATTCCTCCAAGCCCTGTCATAAGTCCGCACAGGACAATGGCCAGGAACTGGATCCTTACCACATTCTGCCCCACGCTGGAAGCAGCGTCCGGGTTCTCGCCCACCGCCCTCATGCGAAGGCCGGTAGGTGTCTTGTAGAGAAAGAACCAGATCACAGCCACCATGACCAGCGCAACATAGGTCAGGGAATTGTGGCCTGACAGAACACTTCCGATCACCGGGATATCCTTGATCACAGGGATGTCCAGGTTGGGAAATGCAAAACTCTTCAGGGAGGAGGAGTTGCCCTTTTCCCCGGTTGCCAGCTGAAGCACAAATACCGTAAGGCCTGAAGCCATGGTATTCACAGCCGTACCGCAGAGCACATTATTGGCTTTTAAAACAAGGTGGAAATACGCAAACACCGCGCTCACCGCAACGGCTGCCAGCATACCTGCCGCAACGCCCCATACCAGGTTTCCCCCAAAGGCGCTTCCAAGCACGCCTGCCAGGGCGGATATCAGCATAATGCCTTCCAGCCCCAGATTGACCACGCCTGCTTTTGTACAGATCACAGCCCCCAAAGAGGCAAAAATAATGGGGGTGGCAACGCGTATCCACATATATACGAAGTCTGTGCTAAGGATCAAGTTCAATAAATTCATGCCTGCATTGCCTCCTTTTCCTCTGCTTTTGCAGCCTTTACGATCAGATGCTGCCTCCAGCCCTTTAACAGTGCGTCCGCTGCAATCAGGAACATCATGACACCCTGGATGATGTCCACGACCTCCCTGCCCACATCACTGCTGCGCGCCATGATATCAGCTCCCACATTCAGGTATCCGATAAAGGCGGCCGCCAGGGGAACCAGCAGGGGATTGCTCCTGGCCAGCAGGGCAACCACGATACCCGTCCACCCGTATCCGGGAGTTGTGGTCCATTTAAACCGGTTATACATGCCCAGCAGTTCCGCACCGCCGCCCATGCCAGCAATGGCTCCGGCGATCACCTGGGCCGCCACCATAAGGCCGGTCACCTTAAGGCCGGTATATTTTGCAAACAGCGGGTTGTCGCCTGTGATCCTCAGCTTTGTCCCAAGGGATGTGCGGTACAGGAAGAACCACACCAGGACACAGAGCACGATCCCCAGCACAACGCCTGCATGGATCCTGGTCCCATCCAGGACCACCGGAAGCTTGGAGGTCTTTTCAAATTCCAGGGAAGCCAGGCTGGAGCTGCTGACCTCGCGGAAATGATAACTCACCATATAAATGGCAAAAAACTGCACCACATAGTTAAACATAATGGATGTGACCAGCTCACTCACATTCCACTTCATCTTCAGGAACGCAGGGACCAGGGCTACCAAAGCGCCGCAGAATCCTCCGAACAGGATCGCGGCCGCAGGATGGATCCCTCCCGGCAGCTTACAGGCAATGGCCACGATCATGGCGCCTGTAATGCCGATAAAAAAGGACCCCTCCGCAATCATGGAAAACTGGCCTGAGCCAAATATGATGATCACGGCCAAAGCGGTAAACATAAGTGGGGAAGCTGCTTCAATTATATTCCCCACCCTTCTCAGTGAGGTAAATGGCCCCAGGAAAAAACTGCTTATGGCGGTCCATGGGTCATCACTTACAACAAATACAATGACCGATACCAGCACACAGGCAATGAGAATGATCAGTGCCAGCTTCACAAGATCCACCAGCAGGTTGATTCGTTTATTACTGTTCATGCCGTGCCTCCTTTATCTCTTCCTCGGACTGTACCCGGATCCCCAGCATATAGGTACCCAGCTGGGCCTCCGTCATCTTGGAAGTGTCGCTGATATAGGCCACGATCCTTCCCTCATACATGACGATCAGGCTGTCGGAAAGCCCCAGTACTTCGTTCAGGTCAGAGGTTACAAGAATGACCCCATTTCCCTCATCCCTCATCTCAACCAGACGTTGGCGGATAAACTCCGTGGCACCCACGTCCACGCCTCTGGTGGGCTGGTCCGCGATGATGACCTGGGGTGAACCGGACAGTTCCCTTGCCAGGACAGCCTTCTGGATATTTCCTCCCGACAGGCTGTTAATAGCCACATCCTGGGATTTGCAGAATATCAGGTACTGCTTTACCATCTCTTCCCCGTATTCCTTTACCGCCCGTTTATCCCTCACACCCTTCTTAAAGAAACGCTTCCAGCCTAACTTGTCAGCGATCATATTCTCTGTGATGGAAAGGCGGGGAGCCATGCCCATGGTCATCCTGTCCGCAGGGATATGGGCCAGCTTCAGGTTCCTGATCTTCTCAACCGAATATCCCTTGATATCCTGTCCGCTTATCTCAATGGCACCGTGGCTGTAAGCGCCCATGCCGGTGATGGCACGGACCAGCTCCGTCTGACCGTTGCCCTCCACTCCGGCGATTCCAAGGATCTCTCCCTTTCTTAAGGAAAAGGATACATGGTCCACCGCATGCTTTCCGTTCTCATCCACCACCACCAGATCCTTTACCTTAACCAGGGCCTCACCCGGCTTGGCGGCATCCTTTTTCACATCCAGTATCACATCCCTTCCCACCATCAGCCGGGAAATATCCTGTTCAGAAACAGTCTCAACATCATGTACGCCCATGGTGGTCCCCCTGCGGATAATGGTGATCCGGTTGCAGATCTGCTTGATCTCCTGCAGCTTATGGGAAATGAAGATGATGGTATAGCCATGATCCTTCAGGTTTAAAAGCTCCTCAAACAGTTCCTGGGTCTCCTGGGGCGTAAGCACGGCCGTGGGCTCGTCCAGGATCAGGATCTTTGCTCCCCGGAACAGGGCTTTGAGGATTTCCACCTTCTGCTTCTGGCCAACGGTCAGGTCCTCCACCCGCTTGTCAGGCTCCACATAGAGGTTATATTTCCTGCCCATCTCCTCCACCTGCTTCCTGGCATATGCCAGATCCACCATAACTCCCTTTCTGGGCTCCATACCCAGGATAATATTCTCCGCAACTGTCAGCGAAGACACCAGCATAAAGTGCTGATGCACCATGCCGATCCCCATCTTGATCGCCATCTGGGGAGATGACATATGTACCTGCTTTCCATTTATAAAAATTTCTCCCGATGTTGGCTGTTCTTCGCCAAACAGGATCTTCATCAGAGTTGATTTCCCTGCCCCGTTTTCCCCGGAAAGGGCATGGATCTCTCCCAGATCAACAGACAATGTCACATCCTTATTGGCCATCACTCCATTGGGATATATCTTCACAATATGCGACATTCTCAATGCTTCATCTGCCATAATCAGCACCTCATCATTCCACAGAATCATTCCACAGTTGTTATTTCTGAAAAAAGAGGCTGCGCATCCGCAGCCTCAGTGTTAATTAAATCATGGCTTCATGCCATCACGAAGAGCTGCTACGTCTTCTGTTGACATGTCAAATGCAGTGCCGACCGCGATATCGCCATTGATGATTTTCTGTTCTGTCTCATCGATGAATTTCTGAATCTCTTCAGGAACAATTGCCTTATAATTCTCGTTCTCAGCCAGGCCCACAGCGCCGCTGTCCAGGCCCAGGATATAATCCTGATCCAGCGTCATGGTTCCCTCCGACCATGCTTTAACGGATGTGTAAATGGATTCTCCCACATTCTTTAAGCTGGAGGAAATAACATTGGCTGCCAGCTGGGGATCGGATTCCTTTAACTCGGAATACAGGTCCTGATCGCAGGCGATCAGATATTTGTCTGACTTCTGGGCTGCTGTTACAGCGCCAAGGATGGACTGTGACGCGGGCGCATATACTACCTGGGCTCCCTGGTTGTACAGCTGGGTGGTCATTTCCATGCACTTGGAAACATCCTCAAAGGAACCCACATAGGAGGTCACTACCTTGATCTCAGGGTCCACATACTGAACGCCTTCCAGATAACCTACCAGGAAATCGTTGATATTGGATGTATCCATGGATCCCACAAATCCCAGGATCTTCTTGGAAGCATCGATCTTGGCATCTCCTGAATCCAGCATCTTTGCAGCCAGCACGCCGGAAAGGAATGCTGCCTGGTTGGAGTAATAGTTAACTCCCATCATATTGCCGTCCGTAACCACGTCCCTGTCAACGGAAACATCAAAGATCAGGTAATTCTTTTCAGGGAACTGGGAGGCAATATCCTGAGCCAGTTCCTTCACAGACCATGTACCGGATACGATCATGTCCCAATCCTGCTCGGACACATCCAGGTAGTTGCCCTCATAGCTGGTCTCATCCCTGCCCATCTCAATGGTCTTGACCTCAGCTCCCATCTGGTCAGCCAGCATCTGCATACCGCTGGCGGCGGAATCGTTAAATCCCTTGTCTCCCAGGTTGCCGTTGCACAGATATACCACTTTCAACTTTTTACCGGATGCATCCGCGTCCGCTGGATCCGCGCTCTCCGCCTTGTCCTTTTCGGCAGCGGCATCCCCTGACTGTTCCTGCTTCCCGGCAGCAGCTGCTGTCTCTTTTGCTGAAGATCCGCAGCCTGCCAGCATGGATGCGGCCATCGCGGCCGCCAGTACGGTACTTACGATCCTTTTCTTCATTTTCCATATCCTCCTATGTTTAACTTGTTATCAACAAACTGCTAAAAAGCAGAAGGTTTCATATCTTACAGCCTGCGGTCCAGGGTAAACCGGTACCAGTTGCTGTCCATCCTGTATTTGTGATAGGCAAGGGGAGCTTCATCCTCATAAAGCACCTCATCCATAACTATAATGATCGGGCTCTGGGGCTGGTCCGCCACCTCCTCCGTCCACTCCACCGCGCTCATGGACAGACTGGAACGTCCTGCGCGCTTATATAGTCCGGAAAGGGCCAGGTCCTTTAGTTTTTCTTCCTCATCAATGGCGATCCCCTCCTGCTCCAGGCGGAGCACCGGTATAATGGCCACAGAGGAGGCCACGTATGCTTCCCCCACATAATATTTCATATCCACGGCCACTGCGGTGAATACCTTGCCGTTGTAGCCCAACAGATCCCCTATAAGGCGTCCGCCATTCTGCACGCTGATCACTGCCTCCACCTTTGTTATGGTATCGATGCAGCTGCTGATACAGGGATTGGAGATATGCTGAAGCCCATCCTTGTTCCTGGCCAGCTGGCCCGTGACCATGGTCTTCTTGCCCTGCATCTTATAGATATAGCCGTCCTCCTCCAGTTTCCGCACTGCCATGCGCACCGTGCTGCGGCTCACGTTCCAGTACTCGGCCAGAATATTCTCCCCCGGAAGGGTATCCCCCTCCTGCAGCACATTTTCCTGGATCAGCTGGTAAATAATATCATAAATCTGTACGTAATAAGGAATATTCATTTCCTTTAACAAAGGCATTTCCTTATAATCCATCAACTACTTCATCTCCTTATCATTCCTGATGATGATCCTCATGGCTTCGATAGCGGTCCGGATCGCCCTGTCCTCAATGTCAATTTCCGTATTCCTGCCGTTATCACTGTAATTCCTGCAGTTAGTGGCGCTGGCCATCACACATGCGGTCCGGATCCCCAGGCAGGAGCCAATGGCGAACAGGGGCGCGCATTCCATGCTGGTGGAGGTGGCGCCTCCCTTTTCGTAGGCGGACCACTTGAACATAAGCTCCGGTCCCACGGGTTTTGTCTCCGGCTCAGTCTGTGTGTAAAAGGACGCCTTTGTGATGGTAACGCCCACGTTGTAGGGATAATCCAGGTTCTTAGCCGCCTGTTCAATGCACTTAAGCATATGGAAATCCGGCACCGAGGGAAACTCCACCGGCAGATAGTGAAGGCTCACCCCCTCCATCTTCACGGCTCCGTTGGGGATTACCACATCCCCCAGCGACACCTTGGGTGATACGGAAGCGCAGGTGCCCACGCGCATCATGGTATCCGCCCCGCACTGATGCAGCTCCTCAACAGCAATGGCCGCAGACGGGCCGCCGATCCCTGTGCTGGTCACAGCCACCCGGGCGCCCTCCAGCTCACCTACAAATGTCCTGTACTCCCTGTTGTAGGCAATCTCCTGCGGATTGTCAAAGTATGCCGCGATCTTCTCCGTGCGCTCCGGGCTTCCCGGAAGAAACACATACCTTCCCACATCCCCGGCCTCCAGTGCAATGTGCATCATTTTTTTTCCCATAACACATCTCCCTTTTCTTATTTTATGTTAATCCATCTTAATGCTCTTACTTCCTGTTGTATCTTCCCGGCGTCATGTCCTGAAACAGTGAAAACAGCCTGCGGACCGCTTTCTCGGAATCCACCTCCACACACACCGCAATCTCCTCCCGGTCCAGAACCGGCACAAATCCCGTGTCCGTCTTGATCATGCCCCGATACGGCTCATGTTCATATTCCACTCCGGCCCTGACCATGCGAAACACTCCCAGTGACGGGTCCTCGGCGATGAGTACGGCCAGCGGATCGTGGACCACACATGCCTCCGCCATGCCCATGGATACCCGGTGGAATTCAAAGTAAAACTTCAGAACATCCCTTATGTAATCCGCAATGGCCCTGCACTCTTCCCGGCAGTAGGTACAGAGATTTTTTACATCCCTGTCCGTGATAAATGTCTTCATGGTCACGTCCAGCCCTACCAGGGCCAGGTTGAATCCGGCCCTGAATACCCGGTCAGCCGCCTTTGCATCCCCGTGGATGTTGGCCTCTGCGTAGGGATTCACATTACCCGGTTCCTTCAGGGTTCCGCCCATGGCCACCACCTTCTTTACCTTAGAGGGCAGCTCAGGATCCTTCTCCAGGGCGCGGGCCAGGTTGGTCATCCGCCCCGTTGTGATGATGGTCAGCTCATCTTTCAGCTCCCCGGCCTTTCTTATAATAAAATCCCAGGCAGTCTCGTCCACCGGCTTCTGGCTGCTCTCAGGCAGCTCCACATTGCCGATCCCGTTATCCCCGTGGATGTGGGCGGGAGCCGAGTCGAACACGCCGTCCAGAGATTCGTTGGAGCCCACGGCCACCGGCACCTCATAACCGCAGCCTGAAAGCCGGATCAGGCGCAGGCAGTTGTCTGCGGACTGCTCCGCATTATTATTGCCAAAGCATGTGGTGATCCCCTCCACATGGAAATTAGGTGACCTCAATGCGTATAGGATAGCCAGGGAATCATCCACGCCTGTATCCGCATCAATTATTATCCGTTTCATAAATATGTGCTCCTTTTTCTCATCTCATTTTTATCTTATTTTTTCATCAAGTCTTTTCTTCTCATCTTGTACACATATTTTACAACATGGCAGCCAAGTTGTCAACATGGCAACACCAGTTTAATTATGCTAAATGCACAATTTTTTGTAATTTATAGATACAATTTTTTTAATGATGCCTAAATATTTTTTGTGTTCTTTGTGATTTGACCAAAATTTTTGGGCGTTCTGCCCTTGCATATCCACTCAATCTATGTTAAACTAAAACCGTTGCAATGCCTGTATAAGTTCATAATCGGATGAACGTTTCTACCAGCTACCGGAATAGTTGACTACATGCTTCTATTTTGTATACTGGCTTTTTTTATGTTAGGGCATATTAAAAATGCCCTGAAGTTACACAGCGAAAGGAGTTTTTCTATGAATCCAACCAAGAACTTTGACGTGATCATTATTGGCGCAGGTCCCTCCGGCATCTTCTGCGCGTACGAGTTAATCCAGAAAAAACCGGACATGAAGATTCTGATGGTGGAAAAAGGACGCCCCATTGAAAAGCGCGTATGCCCCAAGCGTACCACCAAGGTATGTGTTGGATGTAAACCGTGTTCCATCACCACAGGTTTCGCGGGAGCCGGTGCATTTTCAGACGGAAAGCTGTCCCTGTCACCGGACGTTGGCGGTAACCTGCCGGAGATCCTGGGCTATGACAAGACCATTGAACTCTTAAAGGAGTCCGATAATATTTACCTTAAATTCGGCGCTGACACCAATGTCTACGGTCTGGACAAGCAGAAAGAGATCGAGGAGATCCGCCGCAAGGCCATCAATGCCAATTTAAAGCTGATTGAGTGTCCCATCCGCCATCTCGGAACGGAAGAAGGATATAAGATCTATACCCGCCTTCAGGAACATCTTCTGGCCCAGGGCGTTACCATGGAATTCAACACCATGGTCAAGGATATTATCATAGAAGAAGACAGGGTAAAGGGAGTTCTCACAGACAAGGATGAGACCTGCTACGCCCCTGAGATCGTTTCTGCCATTGGCCGTGAAGGCTCAGACTGGTTCTCACACATCTGCGGGGACCACGGGATCGAGACCCAGGTAGGCACCGTGGATATCGGTGTCCGCGTGGAGGTAAGGGACGAGGTCATGAAGTTCCTGAACGATAACCTGTACGAGGCCAAGCTGGTATACTATACCCCCACCTTTGACGACAAGGTCCGCACCTTCTGTACCAACCCTTCCGGTGAGGTTGCCACGGAATACTACGAGAACGGCCTGGCCGTTGTCAACGGACATGCCTACAAGTCCAAGGAATACAAGACAAACAACACCAACTTTGCCCTGCTGGTGAGCAAGAACTTTACAAAGCCTTTTAATGAACCTATTGAATACGGCAAACACATTGCCCAGCTCTCCAACATGCTCTGCGGCGGCCGGATCATGGTGCAGACCTTCGGCGACTTCCAGAGAGGGCGCCGCACCACAGAGGAACGCCTCTGCCGCAACAACCTGATTCCCACCTTAAAGGACGCAGTACCCGGGGACCTGTCCCTGGTGTTCCCTCACCGCATCATGACCGATATTAAGGAAATGCTCCTGGCCCTTGATAAAGTGACCCCCGGCATTGCCAGTGATGAAACCCTTCTCTACGGCGTGGAGGTCAAATTCTACTCCAACAAGGTGGTAGTGAACACAGATTTTGAGACCAGCATCAAAGGCCTTCGGGCCATCGGCGATGGCGCATCCGTCACACGCGGACTGCAGCAGGCGTCCGCTAACGGTATCAGCGTGGCAAGAAGTATCTTAAAACAAATGGAAGCTTAAGCTTCTCCCTATCCTGTCAGGGCCTTACCTAATGGTATGGCCCTGTTTTTATGCTTCCTTCTCATCCCCTAGCCTCATAGTGGTATATCACTTGTCCATTTTTATTTAATGATATTCCATTTTTTCCGTATTTTCATCTATTCAATCTGCTCTTATTTTCTCATCTTTGCTATGATATATGTACATATTTTGATTTAAAGTTAACATTTTCTTCACGATTTATTTGCTAATTGCACAAAAATAAACTTTATATTAGTGCAAAACATGAATAGACACACCGGTATATCAGTTGTAATATATAGTAAGTGGTATATCACTTTAGCACATGGCCAGTTACTACAAAACAATTGCATATTGGAAAATAGGAGGAAAAGTTATGGCAGATATGGTTGCCGGCATCTTACTGTTGATCACGTTTATCGGATTAATCGTATATTGCTTTAAAGGTGGAAATCTATTGATCGGTTTTATCACAACCGCGGTTTTATGGTGTATCATCGGGTTGGTGCCCCTGGAAACAGTGGTAAATGTTGTATTTGAACAATCAGTTGAAAGCTACGGAAAAACCATAGCGATCATTGTGTTCGGCGCCTGGTTCGGACGGGTTCTGGTGGATACCGGGATCGCAGGCTATATCATCAAAAAAACCGTTGAATTTGCCGGCGACAAGCCGTTGGTCACAGCCCTGCTGTTAAACATTGTATGTGCCCTGATCTTCTGCAGCGCCTTCGGTGTGGGCTCTGTCATGGCCATTGGTATGATCGTTCTGCCGATCATGTTTTCTGTGGGAATTGACAAAAAGGCAGCCGTAGGCGCTTACATGCTGGCAGTTGCATCCGGCATGTACCTGAATATCGCATATGTAAGCCAGTTTTTTGCCGTATTCCCCAATATACAGTACGATAATAAATACATCCACTTTGCAGTGATCGCCACGATCATCAGCATTGTAGTTATGATCGCCTTTATTGTTTTTAACTTCATGCGTCAGAATAAGACCAGGGCATTTGCCGCTCCCGTATCCGTGGATGCCCAGGAGCTTCCCTTCTACTGCATCCTGGTACCCTTTGTTCCCATTATCATGGTATCCTTTTTCAAATGGCAGCCCGTACCGGCTTTCCTGCTGGGCATTCTTCTGGGACTCCTTTTCACACGCAACCTTTCAAGCTACTCCGCTGCCGTGGAAAAGGTACAGAAAACATTGTATGACGGTGTTGCCGACTCCGGTCTACTGATCGGAATGCTGTATGGGGTTAATATTTTCCAGGCAGCCGCCAAGGAAGTGGCCCCCATCCTGCAGAATCTGCTGGGCGGACTGATCCCCCAGTCTCCCCTTGTACTGCTTGTACTGTTCTGCATCCTGGCTCCCCTGGCCCTGTTCAGAGGCCCCCTTATGATCTGGGGTTCAGGAATTGCCCTTGCATCCATCCTGCAGGCCATGGGTATTTTCACAGAACCGTACCTGTTCATGCTGTTTTTGGTTCCGCCGGTTTCCATCGTGGCATCAGCCTGCCCAACGCAGTCCTGGACCATGTGGGCCCTCAGCTACTCCAAACTGGAGCCAAAAACCTACATCAAGACAAACCTGCCATGGGGCTGGATCGCCTTTATCGCAATACAGATAGTCGGTTACTTTACATACAGCATTATTTAAGAAGGGACGTCACTGAATGATGGAAAAAAGAGCAATCAGAATCGGAATCGATGTGGGCGGCACTCACACCAAAGCTGTTGCCATTGACAACAGTACCAACCGGATCGTGGGAAAAGGGTCGGTTATGACGACCCACTTTGCCAAAGAAGGCGTGGCCAAAGGAGTGGTGGATTCCTTTCAGAAATGCCTGGAGGAAAATAATATACAGCCGGATGAAGTGATTTTTATCGCCCACAGCACCACCCAGGCCACCAATGCCCTGTTGGAGGGCGATGTTGCCAAAGTAGGAGTGATCGGTATTGGAAAAGGCGGTCTGGAGAGTTTTCTCACCAAACGCCAGACAAAGATTCCCGACATTGACCTGGGAACAGGCAAATTCATCCATATTGATTCACACTTTATCAAGGCAAAGGACATGAATGAAAATTCCGTCCGGGCACTGATCCAGGACATGTACAACCAGGGCGACCGGGTTATTGTAGCATCCAAGGCTTTTGGCGTGGATAACATGTCCGAAGAAAAGCTGGTGTCCGAAACCGCGGATAAGATGGGGCTTCCCTCCTCCATGGCCTCCGACATCACCAAGCTTTACGGCCTGACCACCAGGACCAGGACCGCTGCGCTCAATGCCAGTATTCTTCCAAAAATGATGGAAACAGCCAACAGCACCGAATCCTCGGTGCGCTCCACAGGCGTTAATGTGCCTCTAATGATCATGCGCGGCGATGGCGGCGTCATGGAAGTCAATGAGATGAAAAAGCGGCCCGTGCTCACCATGCTTTCAGGCCCTGCCGCATCGGTGATCGGAGCCCTGATGTACCTCAGGGCATCCAATGGTATCTACTTTGAGGTAGGCGGCACCTCCACCAATATCGGCGTGATCAAGAACGGACGCCCCGCTGTTGACTATGCCATCATAGGCGGGCACCGGACTTATGTCAACTCACTGGATGTGCGTGTGTTGGGTGTGGCGGGAGGTTCCATGGTGAGGGCCGGAAAGAACGGCATCACGGATGTGGGACCCAGGTCCGCCCATATTGCAAACATGGGCTACGCCTGCTTTACCGATCCTTCATTGCTGGAGGGAGCCGCGCTCTACCATATGCAGCCGCGGGAAAATGATCCGGATGATTATGTTGCCATCCGCTTAAACAACGGGGAATCCGTTACCATTACCAACACGTGCGCCGCCAATGTCCTGGGAATCCTGGCCGAGGGAGACTATGCCTGCGGCAATGAGGACTCCGCCAGGATGGCTATCAAGCTCCTGGCAGATGAAGTGGGAATGTCCGTGGAGGATACAGCCAGAGCCATTCTCCAGAAATCCACAGACAAGATCAAACCCGTAATTGAAGATTTGATCGCAAAATATAAAATAGAGCGTGACCAGATCGTGCTGGTGGGAGCCGGAGGCGGCGCCGGTACTCTGCTCACCTTTACGGCCAATGATATGGGCTTTAAATACCAGATCCCGGAAAATGCAGAAGTCATCTCCTCCATTGGGGTAGCTCTTGCCATGGTCAGGGAAATGGTTGAGCGCACCCTGCCCAATCCCTCTGCCCAGGACATTGCGCAGCTCAAAAAGGAGGCAAAGGAAATGGCCATGAACTCCGGTGCAGTGGAAGACAGCATAGAAGTCTATGTGGAAATCGATGAGCAGGCTCAGAAAGTGACGGCCATTGCCATGGGATCCACCGAGGTAAAGACCACTGATCTGATGAAAAATTGCGATGAGAAGGAAGCTATCAGCATAGCAGCCGCATCCATGGGCGTGGCCGAGGACAAGGTAAACCTGGAAGCGGCCAACGGACAGATTTTTGTGGCCACCTGCAGGCAGGGCAATAAAAGCCAGCTCCGGGTAATTGATAAAAAAGGCTTTGTAAAAATCCAGCGCTCCGATGGAAGCTGCCTGACCACCACTATGGAAAAATCCGGCGAAAATCTCAAAAAGATATGGGATGCCTCCTCCAACTTTTCCTCCGAAGTCCGCATTAATCCGGACGTGTATGTCATCTGCGGCTCAAGAGTGATCGACTATTCCGGCATTCCGGAATACAAACAGGTGGCAGGGCTTATAGAAGCAGAGCTTTCCGACAGGGCCCCCTCCGATGAGATCATACTTGTGCTGGCAAAAAATGCTCTGGGCTGATCACAGACGCCTTTTGTTACAAGGAGAAGGACCATGGATAATTACCCCGATGAATACTGGTACGGCCTGCTGCTGTCCAAAGATTCTGCGGCCAGACCTTTGACTTCTATGCAGAAATCAATTATAATTAAACAAAGTATGCAAGAAGCCGCTTTGCAGAAAGAGCACATCAGAAAATGCTTTGGAGATCAGCCCCCGGAGAGCTGTCTTGGCAGGATGGGTTTTGACCTTAAGGATGACGGCCGCGAACCTATGGCCGCATTCTTATACATGGGATTAATGGAACCGGACAGCAAAACTGTCTGGATCAACATGACCCTTATATCCATGGTAGAGCATTATATGGAAGTCCACATGCCCGAAGATATCTCCCGTAGGCAAAAGCTGCGGGAGATTGTCTGCTGGCATGAGCTCTACCATGTGATCGAGGAATGTACACCGGACATCTACACCAGGAACGTCCGCGTACCGGGCCGGTTCCTGGGTATGATACCATGCTGCAGAAAGGTGGAAGCTGCCAGTGAGATCGGCGCCATCCATTTTTCAAAGCTGATGTCCGATGTGGCGTTTTCGCCATACATCTATACCAGATATCTTATGGCTGCGGCAAATCAGGATTTGGAAGTGAGATATGGGCACTGAACCAGTTATAAAAGAAGATACGAATATTTATTCAATTCTAAGAGATGACATTGTGAAATTGCGTTTAAAGCCTGGTATGTTCTTTAATATTAAGGATATATGCAGGCTCTACGATGTGGGGCGTTCCCCTGGCCGGGAGGCCCTTCTTCAGTTGGAACAGGAAGATCTGATCACGGTTCTGCCCCACAGGGGAAGCATTGTATCAAAGCTGGATCTGGACCGGATCGATAACGAGCGTTTTGTCCACCGCTCCATTGAGGAGAATGTTCTCAGGGACTTTATCGGCATGTTTTCCCCGTCCGTTATCCTTCGCATGGAAAACTGCATCCTGGAGCAAAAGGAGCAGTACCGCGCCAAGGACATCCGGCGCTTTTTTGACGCGGATGAAGAATTTCACGCCCTGTTTTTTTCAGAGATATTCAGAGACTACTGTCTGTCCGTGATCGAAAGAGAATGCAGCAACTATAAAAGGATACGTCTGCTGGCCCTGATGGCGGACGAAAATTTCATGAAGAACTCCATTGAGGAACATGAGTCCATGATAAGGGCAGTGTCCACCAGAAACCTGGATAAGCTGATGTTCTGGTCCTCCCTGCACACAGACCGCTACAAAGCCCAGGAGCGCTGGCTCCTGAAACGTTTCCCCGACCTGTTTACCCAGTCGGACAAAGAGTCGGAAGGCATGCGCAAGAGTCCGGCGGATTTGACATCGGACTTTCTGTTGTCCATTCGTTCCAGGGGGCTGTAAGAGTTTTAAATCTTAGAAGCCAAAAATCTGGCACCAATGATTGTCTGACGCTTAATGTGACAAGATTGTGAAAAGATCATGTTTTTCACTATCCCCTCAGCGGATCAAAGGGGGATGCTTATCCACTGAGGGCAGCATAAGAAAACTAAGAGCTGCTTACGGCTGATCTGTCTTCCTCTAATCAGCCGTAAACAGCTCTTGCCCATTTATTTCATACGTGTGATCAGAACGCCCCTGGCCTGCTCATCTGCGCCTAGAAATATCCGCCCTCCTTCACCACTTGCGTGGGCGTCATCCCATCCAGAATCATCTGCTTGATCTCCTTTTCATTTTTCTGGATTTCCTCTGCCTTTAACAGCACGCCGTACGCCTTGTCCCTGGGCACACAGATCACCCCATCTATATCCCCAAACAAGATATCTCCGGGAAATATTTTAACATTTCCCAACATAACCGGCATCTGATATCCAATCATCCGGAAACGTCCCAACATTCCGTTGGATGTCCTGTATTTGCAGAACACCGGAAAATCCTGTGACAGGACCTTATCCGTATCCCTTACGCCGCCGTCCACCACTGCACCGCGGCATCCGCGGCGTTTGGAAGCCATGGTCATGATCTCTCCCCACTGGGCCGATTCATCATCACCGCTGGTATCCCATACCACCACCGACTCCGGCCTGACCGCCTCCAGCATCTGGGCGCGATACTCCATCTCATTGGTCAGGGTCAGGTTTTTAGACCCCTTTACCGTAAATGCAATTCCCGCCACCCTCATTCCCTCTTTTAAAGGCATGATATCCTTGGGAAGGGTCTGGTAAACCAACCCATCTTCCCGGAGCACATCATTTACAGCAGATGTATATACCTGCTCATACCGGTCACAAAGTTCCTTGTCCGAAACTGGAAATGGCTCCAGCCCCCGATCCCTTTTATTCTCATTGATCAATTTATCCAGATTCATTGCTCTCTCCCATCGATTGAAATATATATTGTGTTTCCTGTCTGTATCTCTCTCCCCTGTGCAGAATAGGACATGCAAACGCCCTGTGATTCACTGCATCCGGAACAAACTGCGTCTCCAGGCAGATTCCCTGGCATGGCCCATAGACCGCCCCCTGCTTTCCCCTTGTTCCCTCCGGGATCAGATAGCCGGTATAATACTGGAGCGCCGGCATGGTACTGCGAACCCTGAGCACGATCTTACTTTTGTCACCGCAAAGGACTGCATGGCTCCGCATTCCCCTTCCATCCGGCAGATAACATGCGCTGGGCGGATCAGGAATATGATTTATAACTCCTATCACGCCACAGGTCCTCATGTCATATACAGTATCCCGTACCTGCCGGATATACCCCAGGGGAATCCCTTCCTTGTCCATGGGAACATAAAACTCTGCAGGAATACGGATATCATGCAGCACCGCTGTTCCATCTCCATATCCGTTCAGGTTAAAATACGTATGGTTGGTCAGGCTGCACAGCGTGTCCTTATCCGACATGGCTGTATATTGGATACACAGCGAGTGATCCTGAAATACAAAGCGTACATTTACATCCAGATTCCCCGGATACCCCTCCTCCTGGTCCGCGCACCGGCATGTCATTACCAGGTCTTCCCCTTCCGTTTCTGCGCTCCACACCTTCCTGTCCATACCACAATATCCGCCATGTATATGGTGGGGAGGACTGTTAAGGCTCAGCTGGTAACCGGTCCCCCCTATGAAAAACCGTCCTCCCCGTATGCGGTTGCAGCACCGGCCTATGGTGGCGCCAAAATGCAGCCGGCTTTTTTCATATTCCCCGGCAGTGTCAAATCCGGTGACCACATCTATCATCCTTTTACCCTGATCCGGCACTGTAAGCTCCTGGATCGCGGCTCCATAAGTAATGACCGAGACCCTGGCCCCACCCCGTTCCATGGTCCACCTCTCTATCTTTCTCCCGTCCGTCAACACACCAAAGGGTTCACACCATATTCCCATTTGCACATCCTCTTGATCTACATGCCTTTATTTACATGCCTATGGCAAGTCATACCTCTGCCCGCAGTCCGCATTACATTCGTGAAGGGACATAGGCTCCAGACAATAGGGTCCCTCAAAACCGCTGTCCTCCAAAATACCTGTAATAAGAGCAATAGAAAGGGGATAAAACCAGCTTCCCAGCATGATCTTCGTGCGGGCCGGGTCCTCGTCCCTGTACTCCTCGGTTGCTGTCAGGTCCCCTTCCTTCCATATAAAATGTGGCCTGGACTTCCACTGCTGCGGCTGGCTGTCCCTTCGGTGGATGGTGAATCCCACCCCATCCTCAGACAGATGCATCCGGGCATGGTCCAGATACCTTCTTGCAGCCCTTTGCACATCCTCCTTCCTGTAATCCGTAAGGCAGGACAAGTTATAAAGCATATAGGCTCCGTCAAAATCAGGGCAGTCAGAACCGCAGGGCCAGAAGGATCCATCCTCATTCTGGCAGGCCAGGGTGGAGTCCACGCTCTGTTCCAGATACCGGTATTTCCATCCCTGGGCAAAATAGGTGGGTAGTACATGGATGGTGCCAAACTGTCCATTGAGCAGCCCAGCCCCCAACTGGCATCCCCAATATCCTGTTTTGGGATCCAGCAGCTCCTCCAATGCAGGAAACATGGCGTCTCTCATCAAATCGTCCACATAAGGAACCCCATACCAGTCCCGCAGGCAGAGCAGCGCCGTGGTCAAGGCACAGATCTGGTTGCCCGCCGCCCAGGAATTTTTCCAGTCATAATGCTTAACATATCGGTAAAGCGCCTCTTTATTTAGAAGAGGATCCAGAAAGGTCAGTTCCTTTTCCGGTTTACGCTTCAGAACTCTCAGCGTCCACAACATGCCACGGGTAAAATGCCATATAGGTTCCAGCTCCTCTACGGTCCTTATCTTGTTTTTATCATTGGGACGATTAGAAAAATATCCTGTATCGCACTGATATTTCATAACCTGGTTCGACCATTCATCCAACTCCTTATCGGAAAACCGGCCCAGTTCCCCAAACAATGCCATAATATGGGCGGCATGGTAGCACCCATAGGCGCTGGGCTGTGTCTCACACTCCTCTTTTTTATACACGCCTGTAGCATCCCCAAATTTCATCGCTTCCATAAAAGCCATTGCCTGTCTCTTTACCATTTTGTAACCTTCTGATTCATGCTGGTTGTAGATCAATTGTATCCCCCCCTAATAGTGATATTCCTCTCCAATGCTATTTTTATAGGACGCATTCTCCCCGCACAATGTAAATACATCCCGCCTCCCTTTTACCTCTACTTCAAAACTCAACCTGGAAAATGCCATTCCCTCTGCCTCTGATTTAAGTACGGAAGCCCTTACCGGCTCCTCCTTCTTTTCCTTTACCTTAAGGATCCACACAAAGTCAACACGCCTTTCCTCGGGTTTAAGCGGTCGGGGCGTAAAGCGCAGGGCGCTCCCCCAGTCCCCCTCCACTTTTTGGTTCGGCAGGATATGATAAGCGGTATGCAGCTTGGCATCCCTTTTTTCAAATCCTGACAGGGGAGGATAGAGGTATTCTACCTCCAGATCTGCATTAGGACGTTCAATCATCAGACCTGACTTTGTCTCACGTACACAGGTCTTTCCGTCATACTGATTTACATTGATGCTATTGTTCAGCTCGCCCTCTGTATTGGACCCGTCAATATGATCCCAAATCACAAAATAGTCCGGCCTCACATACCATATTCTGCGGACAAATGCTTTGAGGGCGGGTTCATAACAGCGATGAGCATCAGATGCAATATAAGAAACAGACTCCGCAAAATTTTTCCCAACCACAAATGCCTGGTTTTGAAAGGAACGGCATTTTCTTGCTTCATTGTGGAGCATACCTGCCTCCAGGAACTCCAGGCTCTGGTTTTGTCCCTCCAGGTTCAACGTATTATGGGATGACGTCATGGTATCATACGCCTGATGGGATCCGCCCCGGTAACAGGAATGTCCCGGATCCACCAAAAAATACTCTCCCCTGGAATACAGGCAAATACTGTTCTTATCAAAATGTTCATGGGATGAGGAACGTCCGCCTCCGCCGCTCTGCAGGGCCAGCACTGTATCTCCTCCCATTTCCCCGCACTTTTTCCACGAATCCCTCATAAATACAAATCCTGTATCCGCAAAGTAGTAGGACTTGGAAAGCCCCATTTTCTCTGGCGGGCAGGGGCGCAGCTCCTCATCATCCAGGGCAAGCAGAATGCTGCTGCAGGTATGCCAAACGTGGTGGAGACAATCCGGACGTCCCAGCCCCTCCAAAAGAAATTTTTCTATGTACCACTGGGCCAGAGGCATTTTAAAGATACGCGTATAAAGCAGGGCTTCCGGTGCTTCCATCTGAAACACATAGGGGCAGTCATACTGATTCACTGCAACAGCTGCCGGAGCATCAAATCCTTCCAGGTTATATTTTCCAACCTGGTTATTAAGGGCCCATATAAAAGACGGGCCCATCCGCCAGGTACCGGGAATCTCCTCACCCAGCACATGCCTTGCTGAATAAAGACCAAAGAACAGACAATTCACAGGATAGGCCCAGTAATGGTATGCCTCCCCATAGCTCCCATCATCTTCCACCTTATTCATCCAGAGCTCCAGCCCCTTTTTAGCCGTCTCGATCTGTTCCCTCCATTCATCCCGGTTTTTCATTACAAGACAAGCCAGGAGCAACCCTGATGAGATAACGCACAGATGGTTCATCACCCAATTTTCAGACTGAAAGCAGGCCGAATGATACAAAAGCGGGATTGCCTTTTCCCTGAGTGCATTTTGCACCGCAGTCCTGGTTTCCTGAGTCAAATACCCATATCCCCAGTCGTAGGCAATGGAAATCCCCATTGCCAGCTGTGCTGTTTCCAATTCCCCTGCTAAAAGCTCCTCCCCCCTGTAAATAATAGTGCGGGGGCGGTTGGGATACAGCGGTCCCTGCCAGAACTCCAGATTCATGGCACACAATTCCTGCAAAATCCCGTTCAGGGCATCCACATGCTCCCTCTTTTCCTCCACCAGAACACACAGCGCCAGGTCCATCAGACGGTTACGCACATAATACCATATGGTAAATGTATCTTCTTCCCAGACCAAACACCTGTATTCTGCTATATGGTCAGCCACATTGCGGATGGTAATCCACAAATGGCTGTACCTCTGTTTGGATGCCCGGCTCCTGATACCGGCAACATCACTTTCATCAAAGAAGAGGCCTATTCCAAGCCGTCCCGCACCTGCATCCTGTTTCACATGTCCCTTCAGTTCCATGTATACCCGCTCCTATCCCTTGTAGTATTCAAATGACTCAAACATCACATCATGGTACACAATGCGGCTGTCCCTGGTCAATATGAATTCCAGCAGTTCCGCTACGTCCTGGGCCCGCATGAACCGTGTCCGCTTTTCCGGAGGGATCCTGCCCTCAAAAAACGTGGTGTCCGCAGGTCCCGGATTCAGGGTGGTAAATCGTATATTCCTGCCCTTAAGCTGCTGTGACAGGCTTTCTGTAAACATATTCACCGCTGCCTTTGCCGCACTGTATTGAGGCGACTTGGGATTGGGGCGCTTGGCTGCCATGGAACCAAAGTTAACCACCATTGCCCCCTTTTCGTCCTTCGTATATCCGGTGAATGCACGGGTGGAAAGATACATTCCCCTGACATTCACATTCATCACAAGATCATACTGTTCCGGTGTCAGATCAGCCAGGTCCGCAGTCACGGAAAGTCCTGCAAAATTGATCAGGATATCCAGCGTTCCGAACTTTTCCGCTGCTTTCTTCATAAACTGTTCCACCTGTTCGCAGGATGTGACGTCCACCACCTGGGCGTAAACCTCTGCCCCCTTTTCACACACCCGCGCCCTCAAGTCCTCCAAGCCAGGCCCGTCCACGGAGCACAGCGCCATATTCACGCCATTTCCCGCAAGCTGCATGGCCGTGGCTGATCCGATTCCTCCGCTGGCCCCCATCATAACAATTGTAAGCCCCTCAAGTTTTCTCATCTTTTCTCCTTTCATTCCAGTGATCAGCAGGGATACTGCATCAGCCTGGGGATAAACAATGTGATCTCCGGTATATATGTGATCATCATTAAGGCAATTACCATCATGATATAAAACGGAATCATGGCCCTTACCAGCTTCTCCACCCTTATTCCGGATATTCCGCTTCCAATGTAAAGCACGGCTCCCACCGGGGGTGTGATCAGCCCGATTCCAAGATTCAGTACCATGATCGCTCCAAACTGCACCAGGCTTATTCCCAGCGTATTGAGTATTGGGACAAGGACAGGCGTCAATATGATAATAATGGAACTCATCCCCATCATGGTTCCCAATATCAGCATCAGAAGATTAATGAGCAAAAGCAGCAGATACTTGTTGGTTGTAAGGGAAAGCAATGCCGATGCCACCATATTGGGAATCCGCAGATAAGCCACCAGCCATCCAAACGAATATGCCATAGCGATCAATACCATAATAATGGACAAAGTCTTAATGGACCGTGAGGCCACTTGAAAGAAATCGCGGATCCTCATACTCTTATTGATAAAAACAGCCACAATAAACGCCCACAGCACTGCTACTGCCGCTGCCTCCGTTGCTGTCATCACTCCAAAGCACACGCCCGCCACAATGATCAACACGGTGATCAATCCCGGGACCGCATCAATGGCTGCCAGGATCGTTGGCTTTAATGCAAAACGCTCGCTTACCGGATACCCCCTCTTTCTGGCCACAAAATAACTGTAGATCATCAGCACCAGCCCCAGAAGGACTCCGGGTATCAGGCCTCCCACCAGCAGGGCTCCGATGGAGACCCCGCCTGCCGCACAGGCGTAGATTACCATATTGTGGCTGGGTGGTATGAGCATTCCCTGTACTGCACTGGACATTACAAGGGCCGTAGAAAAGTCGTCCTCGTACCCCTGATCCACCATCATCTTAAGTTCAATGGGTCCCAGAGAAGCCACATCCGCTGTAGCGGAACCTGAAATAGCCCCAAAGAACATGGATGCCAGCACATTCACCATGGCTGCTCCCCCGTGGAGCCAGCCCACCAGGCAGTTGGCCAGTTTGATCAGACGGTCCGAGATTCCGCCATTGCTCATCAGATCTCCTGCCAGAATAAAAAACGGAACAGCCATAAATGTAAACACATTGGTACCAGTAACCATGCCCTGGAAGACCAGGGCAATATTTAATTTTAGATAGTACATTGTTACAATGGAGGCACATCCCATTGCAATCCCTATTCCCATGCGAAGGAACATCAGCACCAGGAATGTGCCCACCAAAAGTATGATCGCGGTAATCTCAGTGCTCATTCTCATCCCCCCTGAATAAACGAAGCATATATCCCATATCACACAGTGCAATACAGAACCCGGATACAGGGATGGCCAGATAGAGCCAGCCCTTTGATATCCTCATGGCCGACATCACAGTCCCTGATACCAGTTTTACAAGTGAAATTCCATAATAGATCATCAACACGGCAAACACCATTACTGCGGCTCCGGAACATATTTTTATCCACCATACCGCCTTTTCAGGAAACAGTTTATCCACAACCTCCATCTTTACATGTGAATCATCCCGGACCGAAAGAGAAATGCTCAGCAGCGAAAACCAAACCATGCAAAACAGCGCCAGCTCCTCGGTTCCCATGGGTACATAGGAGAAAAAATACCTTCCAAATACCATGACAAGAATAGCAAGCACCTGTATGGTGATGGCTGCCACACAGATTCCATTTATAATTTTTTCAATCCAGAGTTCCAATCGGTCAAACCATTTTTTACACAGTCCCTTTTCCAATACTTTCTCACCCCAACCTTATTCTTTCACTGCCTTAATGCTCTCCACCAGATCCGTAAGATCAGCAGCATTGTCCCGGTATACGGGATCCATTGCGGCCGCCCATTTATCTTTATCTGAAAGTTCGATGATCTCTACTCCTGCATCCGCTATTTTGGTCAGGTATTCTTTCTCTGCTTTTAAGATCTCCGGCTTTGCCTCCTCTACCGCCTCCATCCAGCTGTTGCTGAGTACGGCCTGCAGTTCAGGTTCCAGATTATTCCAGATTGGTTTAGAAAATATGATGACCAGTGTATTGTACGTGTGCTCATCCAATGTGAGATATTTGCTGACCTCGTAAAACTTGTTGTTATAGTAGGCTGCCACCGGCTGTTCCGCCCCATCCACAATACCTGACTGGATCGCGGAATACATTTCAGAGCTGGAGGTGGGGGTAGGTGATGCTCCCAGGGCAATTGCCATGTCATTATCCACCTTGTATGACTGTACCCTCAGCTTCATCCCTTTTACATCTTCCAGCTTGCGGATGGGCTTTTTGTCAACCGTAAAAAAATTGCGCGCCCCATCAGGGTAATATCCCAGTCCCACCAGCTGGGTATCGCTGTCTGTAATATCCTGTAACAGGCTGTTTCCGGTCTCCCCAAACAGTACATTCCACCTCTGCTCATAACTGGAGAACAAATACGGAAGCCCTAAAACTCCCATCCTCTCCACTCCCATATCGGAGAGATTAGCCGGCTGGTTCATGCACATATCAAGAGCACCCATTTGAGCCTGTTCCGCCATCTCAGACACATTTCCCAACTGAGAGGACGGGAATATCTGCACTTCTACCTTTCCTCCGGTTGCATTTGATACTTTATCCGCAAAATCCCTCATAGTGGTGACAACCAGCGTTCCCTCCGCGCTGGTAGTGCCAAACCGCAATGTCATTTCTGAAAATTCATGTTCCCCCGCCACCTGGGCCTGATCCTGTGTCCCCTTGTCTGCGGTTCCGGCGCCTGCCCCAGAGGCTTCCCCGGATGCTGCGTTGGAAGCTGTCTCAGAAGCTGCATTGGAAGCCGCCTCAGAAGCTGCCGGTTCTGCTTTGGCAGCGGTTGTCTGCTCCGCTTTTCCCGAAGCCCCCGAACATCCTGTCAAAGCCACTGCCGCCAATGTAATACTCAACCATTTTTGCCATTTCTTCATATTGCCCCTCCTACCTTTCTCTTTGCATTTGTGTACGTTGCTGCACCGCCTCCCCATCTATATAAACTGAGGTTATAATCCCATTATAAAAAAGAAGTGAACACCCGTAAATTTTGGTTTTTTGCCATTCCCTTTTGTTTTTTACAGACTTTCTTATTAATATGCCCCCGGCAGCCCTGCCCGCTGTCTTTCTCCAAAAAAAGGACGCCTTATTGAAAGCGCCCCTGGTCTGCCTTATTCCTGTCCGCTCCCCGCTTCCTATATTCAGAAGCAGTGAAACCGCAGTGCTTTTTAAAAATTGTACTGAAATAATCTGCATTGGGATATCCCACCGCCTCAGCAACCTCGGCAATGGTCATCCGTCCATCCAAAAGTTTCTTTGCCAGTTCCATCCGGGCACTGATCAGATACTCCTTAAAATTCACCCCCTCTGTCTTTTTAAACAATTTGCTGAGATAAGGAGCGGAAAACCCTGCCTGTTCAGCCACGCTGTCCAAAGAGATATCTTCCGACAGCCTGGTCTGGATACATTCCTTGACCTTTTCAATTACCTTGTTCATCTGGTCCTGCTGATTCAGCTTTAAAATGGAAGCGTAATCCTGGATGTATTCGTTTAAAAGCGGCACCATTTCCTGCACATGCTGGATCTGCCCGATCCTGTAATCCATCTGCTGCTTTTTTTCCGTTGTCCTCCGCCTCCCCAGGGACTGAAACACTTTCCTGTCAATCTGGCGCCAAAGATATGCGCAGTATCCCCTGTTCTGCAGAATATCGTTTCCTCCCTTTTCAACCTGCCGGGCAATCTGGGCCAAGCACCTGTATATTTCATCACCGTCATTGCGCAGGATGGATGCAATCAGCTGGTTTTCCAGCTCGTACAGTTCCAGGACCTGATGGTTGTATGTCTCATTCTGGGGATACCTGTTGTAGAGCCTCTCCTCTGCTCTGTGGTACATGGCAGGAAGCAGGAAATATTCCGAGGTCCCGTCCCCGTCACAGAGTCCGATCTCCTTTTTATCCTCTTTTGGGAACAGGTCTCCAATGGTCTTTGCCGCCCACGAAAGATCCACCGCCTGCCCCTCCTTTTCCAGAAAAAGGCATACCAGATTCCTTCCGATCAGCCGCCCTGCCATCTCCACATTCCCTTCCTCCAGCCTGTCAAAAAACGGCAGTTTTCTTACGGCTGAACGCTCCAGCCCGGGTATCCTGAAGATGGCGCAATGATATTTCAGATTCTTCCAATGGTTGCGGTGGGTTATATAGTCCTCCACCCACTCTGACCGGAATGCACCTACAATCATATAATCCAGCAGTTCCTTTTTGGCATACTGGTCAATCTCCGAAAATATCTTCTGGTTCCTCGTATCCATCCTGGTCTTTCTCTCACGCTCGCTGAGACCTGCGGCCGCCCGTCTCACTGCCTGGTACAGTTTCTGGGTATTGCACGGTTTCAGCAGATATTCCGCTGCCCCCAGCCGCAATGCCTCCTGGGCATAAGAAAATTCATCATAGGCAGATATAATGATGACCTGTACATCCCGGGAACGCCTGCGTATTTCCCGCAAAGCATCCAGGCCTGACATCTGCGGCATCTGAATGTCAATGATCAGCAGATCCGGCTGATATTTGTCATACAAGCTCACTGCATCCCTTCCGTTATTTGCCTGAAAGACAATATCCAAAGGCACCCCGCATCGCCCCAGCAGAAATGTCATGGCATCGCATTCTATTTTTTCATCATCCACAATAGCCACTTTCATCCCCATTCCCCCTTTCCGCCGGTATGATCAGTGTGACACAGGTTCCTGTATTCAGGACGCTCTCTATGTGTACCAAATCCGCCCTGCCATAAAAATACTCTAGTCGCCGGATCACATTCTGCATTCCTATCCCTGTGCTGTCCTTGCTGATCCCCCCATATTCCCTTCTGTTCAGGCGCTCCAGGATCTCTTTTGAAATCCCTTTTCCGTTGTCCCTGATCCGCACGGCAGCACCCTCTCCAAAGGGCACAGCATCTATGGTTATCTCCCCTCCTCCGCTGATATCAGCCATTCCATGATGAATGGAGTTTTCTACAAAAGGCTGAAAGACCAAAGGCGGGATCACGAGAGAATCCGGCCGTACTTCATCCCACATATTTACGGAGAACTTAATACGGTCCTGGAACCGGATACGCTGGATATCCACATATGCGTTAAGGACATCCCATTCCTCTGATAGTCTGGCTTCCCCTGACTGGTTTCCGATGGAATACCTCATAATATTAGATATGGACTCCACCAGCAGGACCGTTGTTTCATTCCTGCCCAGCAGGGCCGTCCTGCTGATCACATTCATTGTATTAAAAAGGAAATGAGGATTAATCTGCATCTGAAGGGCACGATACTGCCATTCCCTGGACTCCTTTTCCTTTTTCATGGTCAGCAGCTTTTCACGGGCATAACTCATCTCCACCTGTCTTTTCTCATTCAGATCCTCAATATAGCTGCATATACTGTTTTTCATATGATTAAAGGCGGAAACCACTTCATTAATCTCATCATACAGTCCCATGGGCAGGTCAGGTAAATCCCACTTTCCCCCTGCAAGCTGATGGGCTCGCACCAGCACGCGTTCTGATTCCCTGGCTCCCTGACGAAACCTGTAACAGGCAAATACAATAGTGCACACGGCCAGCAGTCCGGCCATGCCATTGCGCCACATGCTCAGACTTCTTACCCTGCCCAGCATGGCGTAATATTCCAGGCTACGGTACTGTAAAAAAGCCGTGGTCATTTCAGACAAACGGTTCTGAATTGCCTCCCCACGCTTTCTGATTCCAAGTCCAGGGTCGAAATACAGAGAATAGACCGTCTCCTTTTGAGCCGCGGATTCCACATTTTCAAAATAAGCTCCCAGCATCACAGACAAGGTCCTGTAATAAAAACGGCTGTCCGAATCAGGCAGTACCTCCTCCCCTATGGGTTCTAAAAGCTGATCCAGCCGGTCCTTTCTCTCCCGCATCCTTTCCCCTGCATCTTCATCACCGTATATCAAATACTGCTCAACAGCCAGGCGCAGGTCTGTCATCTGGGTCTGGGCTTTTGCCAGTTTTCCGTACCGGTCCAACACGGACCCGCATTCATCCATGAGCCGGCTCTCCATATAGGAAGAACCAAATGCCAACAGCAGAATGACTAGTGCACATAATCCGCTGAAAAGCTGAATGGAGCGGCTAAGCCTTACTGTTTTAAGCGCTGTGTTTTCTCTCATCGCTACCCCCGTAAATCATGCTATCCATAAGCCATATTGCGCGTAGATCCTATCATTCGTAATACCCAAAACAAGAGCCGCTCCCCAGCTAACATTTCGTTATCCAGAAACGGCTCTTAATTATTAACCTACCGTAACAGTTCAGGACGGCGGGAAAATGGGTGCAAAAGCGAGCGTTAAGCTTGCTTATAAGTCCGTTTTTGCACCTATTTTCACATCGGATGTCCTGAACAGTTATAATCTACCAATATACTATGCCAGCGCTTCCTCAGCCGCTTCATTCTCCAGCAAGGTGGTCTCATACTTGTTCAGAATAATGGTCTGGATCATGTCTCTTGTGTTGGAGTTAATGGGATGGGCAATATCCCGGTACTCTCCGTCTGCTGCCTTGCGGCTTGGCATTGCTATGAATAAACCCTTTTCCCCCTCGATAACCTTGATGTCATGAATGACGAATTCATTGTCCAGGGTGATGGAAACAATTGCTTTCATCTTCCCTTCCTTTTCTACCCGTCTTACTCTCACGTCCGTAACCTGCATGTTCTTATACCCCTTCCGTCTTATCCCGCTTCAGCCTGCAGCTGCGCTCCCCGTGCGCTTAACCCGCTGTCCGCTGCGTCTTATAATGTATACCTTTCGTTCTTCTCCACAACGATTTTGATGTTCTCCGGCGTGCCGATATGTGTGGTGTTGGCGCGGATGGTATCCCTGCTCTCAACAATGCAGTTCTCAATCACGGTATTATCGCCAATATAGACATCATTTAGAATAATGGAATTCTTAATCACACAATTGTTTCCCACATATGCCTTTTTGAAGAGAATGGAGTTCTCCACCGTTCCGTTTAAGATACATCCGCTGGAAATCAGGCTGTTCCTTACAATGGCGCCCGGATTGTACTTAGCCGGCGGCAGATCATCGATCTTGGTGTATACATCAGGATACTGCTTAAAGAAGTAATCCCGGACCTCAGGTTTTAAGAAGTCCATGTTGGTCTTATAATAGGAGTCCACGGAAGCGATATTGTTCCAGTATCCGCTCAGCTTGTACGCGTAGATCCTCTTAAGGTTCTTATAGCGCACCAGGATATCGTTAACCAGGTCATATCTGTCTTCAGCTGCACAGCGCTCCAGCAGTTCGATCAGCTGTCTTCTGCGGATCACATAGATACCGCAGGAAATGGTGGTTGCATCACTTGCCATAGGCTTCTCCTCGAAGTCCGTGATACGTCCGTCATCGTTAAGCTTCACACAGCCAAACCTGGTTACGTCAGTGCCGTCTTCCATGTCCTTGCAGACAACTGTGATATCTGCTTTTTTCTCAATATGGTATTCCAGGACCTTATTGTAATCCAGCTTGTACACGCCGTCACCTGCAGCGATTACCACGTACGGCTCATGGCTGTTCTTTAAAAAGGTCAGGTTCTGGTAAAGTGCATCTGCTGTTCCGCGGTACCAGTCACCGTTCTCCGGTGTGATGGAAGGCGTGAATACAAACAGCCCGCCCTGTTTACGTCCGAAATCCCACCACTTGGAGGAACTCAGGTGCAGGTTCAGGGATCTGGAGTTGTACTGTGTAAATACAGCCACATTCTGGATGTGGGAATTCGTCATATTGCTCAATGCAAAGTCTATACTGCGGTAGCTTCCTGCAACCGGCATGGCAGCCACTGCTCTCTTATTAGAAAGTTCCCGCATCCTCTTGCTGTTACCACCTGCTAATACGATACCGATTGCTCTCATTTTACGCCACCTGCCTTTATAATGTAATTTCCGCTTGCCAGTAATCCGTCAGGATAGTCACTTACGGTTGTATCGCCTGCTATGGCAGTGTTCTTGCCAACCCTCATCCCGTCAGGCACAATGGAATTCTCGCCGATGGTTACAAGGTCAAACTGATATACCTTTGGATCATATGTGCTGGGGGCATACTCACCCACTCCCAGCTGGACGTCAGAGCCAATCTTTACATTCTCTGCAATGACAGCCTTGTCAACTACACTTCCCGCTCCAATGACGCTTCCCTGCATCACAATGGAATCGCGGACCACTGCCCCCTTTCCAATGGTAACACCGGCACCGATCACGGAATTGACAACCTCGCCGTAGATCTCCGTGCCTTCACCTATGATACTTCTCTCAATGTTCGCATCACATGATATGTACTGGGGAGGGATCACATCACTCTTGGTATAGATCTTCCAATACTCCTCATACAGGTTGAATTCCGGAATGATATCAATGAGTTCCATATTCGCTTCCCAGTAGGAGCCAAGGGTACCCACATCCTTCCAGTATCCGTTGTACTCGTAAGCAAACTCCCTGTCGCCCTTTGCATGGCAGTATGGAATGATATGCTTGCCGAAATCGCATCCCGGCTCGTCCTTCATCTTAATCAGCGCTTCCTTGAGCACCGGCCAGCTGAAGATGTAGATTCCCATGGACGCCAGGTTGCTTCTGGGAACGGGAGGCTTCTCCTCAAATTCCATGATACGATTGGACTCGTCCGTAATCAGGATACCGAAACGGCTGGCTTCCTCAATCGGTACCGGCATTGCAGCAATGGTGATATCTGCGTTGTTAGCTTTGTGATAATCCAGCATAACCTCATAGTCCATCTTGTAAATGTGATCGCCGGATAAGATCAGAACATACTCGGGATTATATGTCTCCATATATTCCAGGTTCTGATAGATGGCATTGGCAGTACCTGTATACCAGTCGCTGCCTTTGCTGCGCTCATAAGGAGGTAATACTGTTACACCACCAACATTCCGGTCCAAATCCCATGGAATACCAATTCCAATATGAGAATTTAAACGTAATGGCTGATACTGTGTCAGAACTCCGACAGTATCTACCCCGGAATTGATACAGTTGCTCAGTGGAAAATCAATGATCCGGTACTTCCCCCCAAAAGATACGGCCGGCTTGGCTACTTTCTGTGTCAGTACGCCAAGGCGGCTTCCCTGTCCGCCTGCTAATAGCATAGCTATCATTTCTTTTTTAATCACGTTATCACCTCTTGCTGTTAAGATTTTTGTAATTTTAATTATATCACAAACTTCGTAAATAGTACATAAATTTTTTAATATATTTCTCTGTTTTTGTGCATTTTTCCGACATTTTCTCCCTTATTTCTCCATTTATCACCGGTTTTCTCTATATCTAGTGTTTGATTTATTAAGCCGCCACTAAATATCCCCCTTCCCCCAGGACGCATACCGTCATGGTTCGACAAAAAGGCCCGCTTACCCATCATATCAGATAAACGCCTCTTGTATGACTGTTAAATTCTTCCACTGTACCGTCCTTTGGAGGCAGGCCATTATAAGAGGAAGGTAGAATAACCTTGAAACATTACGGGAAATATCTTATAATCACGTTATATGTAGTTACCGTCCATTTCCTGGGGAATTGGGGATACTGTATTGTATAGAGAGAAAAGAAAAGGAGATTATCAGTCATGGATCTGATTACCGTAAGAGAACTTTACAAACATCCGGAGGAATATCTTGACAAGGAGATACCGATAGGAGGATGGGTCCGCAGTCTGCGTGATTCCAAATCCTTTGGCTTTATTGTGGTAAGTGACGGAAGTTATTTTGAGACCCTTCAGGTTGTATATCACGACAACCTTTCCAACTTTGCAGAGGTTTCCAAGCTGAACGTAGGCACTGCCATCATTGTAAAGGGCACCCTGGTGGCCACTCCCGATGCCAAGCAGCCATTTGAGATCCAGGCAGCAGAGGTAACGGTGGAGGGCACATCCGCATCCGATTATCCTCTGCAGAAAAAGCGCCACTCGTTTGAGTATCTGCGCTCCATCTCCCACCTGCGTCCAAGGACCAACACCTTCCAGGCCGTGTTCCGCGTCCGCTCACTGATCGCATATGCCATCCATCAGTATTTCCAGGAACGGGATTTCGTATATGTGCACACACCGCTGATCACGGGAAGCGACTGTGAGGGCGCCGGGGAAATGTTCCAGGTCACCACTCTGGATCTGAACAATATCCCCAAGACAGATGACGGCAAGGTGGATTTCAGCCAGGATTTCTTTAATAAGCCCACCAACCTGACCGTAAGCGGACAGCTGAACGCTGAGACCTATGCCATGGCCTTCCGCAACGTATACACTTTTGGACCCACCTTCCGCGCCGAGAATTCCAATACAGCCCGCCATGCAGCTGAATTCTGGATGATCGAGCCCGAGATGGCATTTGCAGACCTGGACGACAACATGCGCCTGGCCGAGGGAATGCTTAAGTACATCATAAAGTACGTGCTGGAGCACGCGCCGGAAGAGATGAATTTCTTTAACCAGTTTGTGGACAAGGGCCTTTTGGAGCGCCTTAACAATGTGCTGAACGCAGAATTCGGACACATCACTTACACAGATGCAGTGGAGCTCTTGGAAAAGCACAATGATGAATTTGACTATAAGGTATCCTGGGGATGCGACCTTCAGACCGAGCATGAGCGCTATCTGACGGAGAAGGTATTCCAGAAGCCTGTGTTTGTAACAGATTATCCAAAGGAGATCAAAGCCTTCTATATGAAGATGAATCCGGACAACAAAACCGTTGCCGCCGTGGACTGCCTTGTTCCCGGCATTGGCGAGATCATCGGAGGAAGCCAGAGGGAGGACAATCTGGAGAAGCTGGTTGCAAGAATGGATGAACTGGGCCTGAACAAGGACGATTACGGTTTCTACCTGGATCTGCGCAAATACGGCTCTACCCGCCACGCCGGTTTCGGTCTTGGCTTTGAGCGCTGCGTTATGTATCTCACAGGAATGGGCAACATCCGCGATGTGATCCCCTTCCCAAGAACCGTAAACAACTGCGAGCTGTAAACAAGTGTACTCTCGGAATCTCCAGACTCCGGGAGTACACACAATTAATTTAGGAGGCAGACATGAAATTCATCCACACTGGGGATATCCACTGGGGCATGTGCCCGGATGCCAATAAACCCTGGGGCAAGGAACGGGCCCTGGCGATCAAAGATACCTTCAGGACAATCATTGAAAATGCAAAAGAGATGGATGTGGACTGCTTATTCATCAGCGGCGACTTGTTTCACAGGCAGCCGCTGATGAAAGATTTAAAGGAGGTCAATTATCTTTTTTCCACAGCACCTTCCGTTAAGATCATTATCATAGCAGGCAATCACGACCGTATAAGAGATAATTCCGCCCTTTTAAGTTTTACCTGGAGTCCCAATGTGACATTCCTCATGGATGAGAACCTGACCTCTGTCTACTTTGAAGATATTAACACAGAGGTACACGGCTTCAGCTATCACCGGGCTGAGATTAAGGAACCGCTTCTGGACGACATCCAGGTTCCCCTAAACAGCAGGATCCAGATCCTCATGGCCCATGGCGGTGACCCGGCCCACCTTCCCATCAGTTTTAACAGCCTGGAACTGTCCCCATTTTCCTACATAGCCCTTGGGCATATCCACAAGCCCCATATCGTGGTGGAGGGAAAAATGGCATACTGCGGCTCCCCGGAACCTTTGGACCTCACTGAGACAGGCCCTCACGGCTACTATATGGGCGAGATCCATCCTGTTACCAGAAAGCTTCTCAGCCTTAAGTTTGTTCCGGCTTCCAGTCTCCAGTATGTTCCCCTGGCAGTGAATGTGTCCAAGGACACCACTAACGGCGAACTGTCCGACCGGATTGCCAGGGAAATCCAAAACCGCGGGGAACAGAATATCTACCGCTTCCGTCTAAAAGGCATGAGGGACCCTGAGATTGAATTTGATCTGGAGCAGCTATCCTCACGTTTCAGAATTGCTGAGATCATCGATGACTCAGAACCTCAATATGATTTTTCATCCCTGTTTGCTGAACATTCCAGCGATATGATCGGGTTCTATATCCAGGCCCTTCAAAAAGACGACATGAGCCCGGTGGAGAAAAAGGCGCTGTACTACGGGGTCAATGCACTGCTTCGCACCACGGATGAAAGGAGCTGAACCCATGAAGATACTGAGTCTGCATATTGACGGCTTTGGCAAACTCCACGACCAGGACATCTCCTTTCAGGATGGAATGAATGTGGTGTATGGCAAAAACGAGGCCGGTAAATCCACCCTGCATACATTTATCAAGGGTATGCTGTTTGGCCTGGAGCGCCAGCGGGGGCGCGCCGCACGAAACGACACCTACAGCAGATATGAGCCCTGGCAGGGAAGCGGTACCTACGAGGGATGGCTGCGCCTGGAAAGCGAAGGACAGGTGTACCGCATCCAGCGCAGGTTCCATAAGCGCAGCAGGGAGCTTACCATTGTCAATGAGACCCTGGGCAGGGAGGTGGAACCCACCAAGGCCCTGCTGGACCAGCTGCGCTGCGGCCTGTCTGAGACAGCCTATGACAACACCATCAGCATCGGACAGCTAAAATGTGCCACAGAGGGCGGCATGGTGTCCGAGCTCAGAAATTATATTGCCAACCTTAACACCTCGGGCAGCATTGCCCTGAACATAACAAAGGCCACTGCCTACTTAAAGTCCCAGCGGAGGGAACTGGAGAACCAGCTTGTACCCGAGGCTGCGCGCACCTACACCGGCCTTCTGGGTGAGATCCGCAAGGTGGAGCAGGAGATTTCCGCACCTGAATATGCCAACCAGCTTATTGCCTGCCGCACCAAGAAAACCGAGGTAAGAAAGCAGTTGGACAACCTTCAGAGGGAAAAGGAAGGGTTATTGGAAAAGGCTGCCAAGGGCCGCCAGATCCTCCTTAACAGCCAGTTCACGGACCAGGCTTCCGTCCAGGCCTATATTGATGATACAAAAAAACTGTACGGCGAATATGACCGCACCAGAGCGGCCTGCAGCAAGAAATCCAGGACCGTGTGCGCAGTGTTCATGTTCCTTATTACACTGGTATGTTCCGGGATCTCAGCCGCATGCCTGGCAGCGCCCCAGGCAGTGCGCACCCTGATACAGGTTCCCCTGCACATGACTGCGGCGGCGGGGATCGCAGGCGGTATCGCCCTGGCTGCCCTGATCATAGCCATTGTGCAGCTGAACAAAAACAGCCGGTTTAAGAAAGAACTGGACACCAACACACGCCTGCTGCAGGAAATATTTGCCCGTCATCTGGGGGACTCATCCATTTCCCCAGAAGCAATGAATGCCCTGGAGGGCAAGATGGCAGAGTTTCTCCGCCTCAGCAAGGCGGTGGAGCAGTCTGAGCAGACGCTGGAACAACTCACTGCGGAGATCGGGCAGCTGCAGTCAAAGGAGGATGTGTTCTCGGAGGAGATTGAAAAACAGCAGCGGATCCAGTGGGAGCTGGAAAAGAAGCTGGAGCATCTGGCCGACTGCAAGACAAGGGCCGAGGCCCTGAAACATGTACTGGCAGAGAATGAGCGCGTCCAGGAGGAACTGAACGCCATCGACCTGGCCCAGGATACCATGACCGCCCTGTCCACCTCCATCCGTGATTCCTTTGGACTATACTTGAACAAAACGGCCTCCGACCTGATATCCGGGATTACAGGGGGTATCTACCGCAGCATGAGCATTGATGAGAACCTGGATGTGTTCATGAACACGCCCGGCAAGCTGGTTCCCATTGAGCAGGTGAGCAGCGGCACCATGGACCAGATCTATCTGGCCGTGCGTCTAGCAGCTGCCAAACTGGTCCAGAACGGACGGGACACCATGCCCCTGATATTTGACGACAGCTTTGTGCTCTATGATGACGACCGGTTAAGAACCGCCCTTAAGTGGCTGGTAAAGGCATATGACAGCCAGATCATCATATTTACATGCCATCAAAGGGAAGCGCAGCTTTTAACCGCCAATCAGGTGAAATATCACCTCATAACGATTTGACAATGAGCTTTATAAAAAAACTCTCCAACCGCCTGGGTCCGGTATCGTCCGGCGCCTTGGCTTGGAGAGTTTTTTGCGTTCGTTTTTTGCGTCACCGTCTGTCTATCTCAGTACCTGGAGGCATCCTGACACCAGCAGCATCACATAGACAGCGGTTCCAAAGGTTTTTGTATTCAGCCGGCTGATCATCCGGTTTCCTGCCATCACAGCTGCCGCCACAAAGGGAAGCCCGCACACAGACAGCCTGGCTGCAGGCAGGGTCATACTGCCTGTAACTATGTTTTTTAGCGTAAGCAGAAGATTCAGGGAGAACCAGATGGCGCTTAGGGTCACCCGGTAGGACCGCTTATCTGTAATGGCCCGGTTTGCATATATGACCGCCAGAACCCCGCCGCAGGAAAATGCCCCGTGAATCACGCCTCCCAGAAACAGGCATACATAATATCTAAACCCGATCCGCTTCTCTGTTTTCTTTCTCCTGTCATGCCAGAACAATCCCTTCAGTGCCACAAGAATAGTAAATATTCCCATTGCAAGTTTTAACGGACGCTCCGGGAGACAGGAGTAGGCAGCCATGCCTATGGGCATTCCCAATACCATAAGAAGGAACATGACTGTATAGGCGCGCTTCTCAACATATGTCCTGTCATGTACCAGGATCATCAGCGCGGCTGCACACACAATGGCGGTGATGGCCGGAATGGCGATATGAATCCCCACGATCATGCTGCACAGAGGAAGCGCGGTCACAGTTCCCCCAAATCCCAATGTGGCTTCGATCAGATAGGCCAGCAGCATGACACCGCAAAAGCCCAGTGTATGTATGGTATCCATGTTTTACAGAAGCTTGCGGAACATGGCATCTAAAATCTCATCCGTTACTTCCACCGGGTTCAGAGCCATATTGGGGTGATGGCATTCTTTGACCAGTGATGGAATGTTACCTTCTGATATCCCTGCCTCACTCAGCCTGCAGCGCAGTCCCGCTCTCTGTTTTAATGCAAGGATATCATCCGCCAGTTCACAGGCGTCTTGCCTGCCGATCATCTTTGCCAGCTGGTGGAGACGGCCACCCTGTGCATCCTTATTCAGTCTCAGGAAGCTGTCCAGGGTTATACCGCATGCCTCACCGTGGGGCACATGGTAAATGCTGGTAAGAGGATAGGAGCACACATGGGGCCCGCTTGTCTTAGGCGCTGCAAATGCGATTCCGGCCAGCAGGCTGGCTTCGCACATTGCGGTTCTGGCCTCAAGGTCATTTCCATCTTTATAAGCCCTTTCAAGATATTCAAATACCAGGGAACACGCTCTGACCGCACATGCATCGCATACCGGCTGATGGTTCCTGCTCCAATACCCCTCCAGCGCCTGGCTCAGCACATCGATCCCGCATGATGCAGTCACTGAGGGAGGCAGCGACAATGTCAGCCGGGGATCCAGTATGGCCAGGTCAGGATAAAAGTTAGGGGTTCCCACAGGCATCTTCTTATTATTCTCCCCATCTGAGATCACTGCCACCATGGTCACCTCGCTGCCGGTTCCCGCGGTTGTGGGAATGGCGATCAGGGGCAGATGCCCAGGTCCAAAGGTCTTTTTCCCATACATATATTCCCGTATGGAATCCTGGGTTTTACACAGGCTTCCCACTGCCTTTCCGCAGTCCAGGGAGCTTCCTCCTCCCAGGCATACCAGAAACTCATATCCCCGCTCCCTGACAAGCCCGGAACAAGTATCCACATTCTCAACAGTAGGATTTGGTACCAGGTCAGAGAACACACCCGTTATCCTGCCTTTTGACGCCTCCACCACCTGATCGGCCAACCCGTTCTTTATAAATACCGGATCACTGATCAGCAGGCCGTTTGACAGGCCTTCCCCTTCTAAAAGGCGTCCCAGTTCCCCGGATACCTTGCCTGCTCCAAATTCTATTCTTACCGGTAAAGAAAAACTCCAGCTCATTCAATCCCCTCCATTCCATTATCTTCTTGTCCATTATCTTCCTGTGTTATAGGTCTTCTGCTATTTTATATACCGCATACTGGTTTTGTCCATGGTTGGCGCTTACAAGGAATGATACTCCCCTGATCTCTGTTACGCAGACATTGCTGCTCCCCGCCCCTGAGTCCACCACAACGCTTTGCCATTGTCCTTCTTTTATCCAGAATGCCAGTAGATTTCCATTTCCTCTGCGGTGACCGCAGATGATCATCCTTCTTCCCTGGAACAGGCCTGCCCAAAGTGAGTGGGCAAACTCCAGTTCCCCGGAATACTGCCAAATTTTATGCCATGGCCCGTTCCGGCCAACCGGGGACATCCCCGGCAGACTGCCGGATTCCGCGCCTGATGAGCTGTCCGCTCCTCTTTTATAGACCCTTAAGCAGGCGCCGTGAAAGGGGGAAATGGTAACCAGTTCGTCCTCCCCATCGCCATCCAGGTCAAAAGCCGCCGCCTCGCCGCATGATTCTGACAAAAGCTGCCGGACCTTCCAGTCCTTTATCTTCGCACCGGGTTCAAACGCGTACACCCCCTGATCTGACGCAGTCATTACCGTCAGCCGCCCGTCCAGCATCCCCTTCCACATTCCATGGTTGTGGAACTGGCCGTCCAGAAGGATTTCCATGGACTGCTCTGTCCGGGATCGGCCGCCCCCTGACCCTCCTGCCCGAAAGTCCTCCCCCAAGCTCCCATCCTCTCTCACAGGAAGGACCGCCACGTAGCCCGGGCTGCTCCAATCATCCTTCCCCTCCTTTTTCCTGCACAGAACTCCCAGGACCAGCCAGTTCTGATCTCCTGCCTTTACCACCTCAAAGCGATGGAGATAGGGAAGCTTAAAAAGCGTCCTGCTGGCATAGCTCCCATCCTCCCGGGCATTGGTCAGGAGCAGGCCGGAGTCTGCTGCCAAAAACGGCGGGAAAAATCCATATATGGAGGCAAAACCACCCCCGCTCCCGGGCCACTCTGCCATCTGCATTACTCCGCCAGGGGTTGGAAAGGGCCTGGTCAGATCCAGATCCATCACCACCCCGCCTCCATCAGTCTCAGAAGCAGCAAGCAGTTTACATGTTCCATCTATGTGGAGTGCACTGACAGAATAACATTTCTCCAGCCCTCCTGCGGCTATCTTCTCAAATCTCATTCTCTTATGGGTTTCCCAAATTGATACGGGCGGATCATCTGCAGCAGGTCGTCATATCCTTTAAAAAAGCCTTCCAGACAGGTAATAAAGGCGCCGTAGTGCTCAAATTCCTCCTCTTTCATCCCATCCTCCTCATAGGCCCGGACAAAGTCAGGCAGCTTATCCTTCAGCTGGGCGACCAGCTCCGGACTGACCGGGGCACTCATGGATTCCTTTACCTCAAATCCGCTTAGTTCCACCTGTTCCAGGTAATAGCGGGTCAGTGTCATGGATATCCTGCCCCCCATGAGAGCGGACCAGGCATAATGGTTTCTGTATGCAGCGGTCAGAAGTCTGGTCTGGTAGCCCCTCTCCTCAAATATCTCATAAGCGTGCTTAAACACAGCCACTCCGGCCCATTCCAGGCATTCCGGGTCAATGGCAATATTGTCCCTTTTAACCACCTTCTTAAGCCAGTCGTCAATGCGGCCGATCATTATGGTGCACACAGGGGTCATGTGTTCTGTCTCAAGTCCCTCTTTCCTTCTTCTCTCCAGCCCCCGCTCCACTGCCTCCGCAACCTTCACAGCCTGAGCCACTGAAAAGGATACGGTGGCATTGATATTGACACCCTGGTACGTGGCCTCCTCAAACGCTTTGATCCCGGCCGGTGATACAGGCATTTTCACCTGCATATTAGGGGCCAGTTTGGAAAACTCCACTGCCTGGGCCGTCATTTTCCCGGCGTTTTTATAGTTCTTTATATTGGTCTGTATGGAAAGGCGTCCGTAGCGGCCATTGCTTTCCTCAAATAATGGTTGCAGCATACCGGCTCCCCGTATCCCCATCTCCTTGATCAGCTCCCAGGCCACCTCATCCTCCGTGACCTCAGGCTTGGCAAACAGTTCGCAGATCCTGCTTTCCCACATGGGCAGTTCCTGCTTTAATACACTGCCCACAATGACCGGGTTGGTGGTGGCTCCCACGATCCCGTGTTCAATACCCCACTTAAGGTCCTTTTCTGCACATGAATCACACCACATATGAGTCTCCGGAAATTTAGTCCGGATATCTCTTATCATTCCCATTATGTAAACCTCCTTTGTTTACTTTACCATGAGCATACCTGAAAAATGCTCTAATACAGCTTTCTGAACCGGTTAGGGGTCATTCCCACTTCACGCTTAAAATACCGGATAAAATTATTCGTGTCTAAAAATCCCGACTTAAATGCAACCTCACTTACCAGCAGATCCGAGTTCAAAAGCAGTTCCTTTGCCTTTGCGATCCTGGTGAGCAGCAGAAAACGTTTGGGGCTGTATCCCGTGGAACGCTTGAAACAATGGGACAGATAATAAGGATTAATATAATACATCTCCGCCAGACTTCCGATCTGCACTTCCTCCGCATAATGCTCTTCCATATATTTCTGGATCTCATAGACTTCCATCTTGAACTTGGGCTGCTCACTGTCATGGGATGCGCCTATGATGCGGTCCGCCATAATAAGGATCTGGCGTATGATATTCACCACCATTTCCTCGTAATACCGGTTGTCCTTTGCCTTGCTCTCCTGGAGCAGCTGCCAGAACAGGGCGGCCATCAGTTCCTGATGACCATCCATGGAAACACAGTGGTCAAATCCTGCGGGGCGGTTCTTTAATATGGATATGAGCTGTGGAATGGCCAGAAGCCTGTCGATCCGTTCCGTGTCCAGTATGAGAAAATAGCGGCAGCACGGCTCCTCCACGATCTTGTAGTGGTGCTCCTCAAAATTACTTATAAATACCAGCTGATTGGGGCCGACCTCATACTGCATGTCGTCAATGCGTACATTCATCCGACCGGACACCACATAAGTCACTTCATATGCATTGTGATAATGGATATCATGCCTTGTTGCGCCATCTCTGTACCGGCACGTCATCAACCTCTGTTCAACACCCATACTCAATATCCTCAAATTGTTTTTTTAGGCTTGCAAAATTTGCTTCCAGGTCAGGGCCATTTCCAAAAAGCGCCGCTGTCCCTGCCACGAACACATCACATCCCGCTTCCTTTAGTTCCTTTAAATTACGGGAACACAGGGAACCGTCCATCTCAATTTCAAAATCCAGGCCCAGTTCACGTCTCAGCCTTGCCGCCTCCCTGATCTTCTCTGCCATCTCCGGGATATAAGGCGCACCGGGGAATCCCGGTTCAATAGTCATGATAGTAAGCCGCCGGATCTTATGTATATACGGCCTTACCGCCTCCAGACTGGTAGCCGGGTTGACCGCCACTCCCGGTCTGCATCCACAGGCCGTGATCCTGTCCAGCACGCGGAATGCCCCGGTTGTCATGGTCTCTGCGTGAGGTACAATCACGGAAACCCCCGCTGCCGCTAACTGGTCTATGTAATCCAGGGGCTTTTCCACCATGATATGACAGTCCACAGGTATTTTGCTTCCCCGCGCCACGGCTTCCACAAATCCTGGAAACAGTCCCAGGGTTGGGACAAACCGGGAGTCCATCATATCCACATGGAGATAGTCCGCGCACCGGTTCATGATCTCCAACTGCTGCCCCACCTTCAGCATATCCATGCAGATCAGGGACGGCGATATTTTATACGCCATGTTCCACCTCTCTATCTGTTGCTATCCTGTTGCTATCCTGTTACTGCCCTGTTATTGTCCTGTTCCGGCCTTTTTTAACGACATGTGTTTCATCATAAAGGAGACTACAGGAATCAAAACCGCTGCGATCACCAGGAAGGAGCCTGCGCTCCACTGGCTCATGCATCCCCAGAAACTGCCATAATACATCAGGGAACGGCGGTAATACTGCTCCACCATACTGCCCAGCACAAATCCCAGCAAAAGGGGCGGAAGGGGATAATGGTTCTTTTCCAGTGCGTATCCGAGAATGCCAAGGACAATGATCACATAGACATCAAACACCCTGTTGTTTACGCTGACACAGCCTATGACACAGCACATGGCAATAAGAGGCATCAGATAATACCGGGGCACCTGTACGATCCTGGCAAAAATGGGGATCCCAAAGCTTTGGAACACAAACATCAGTATATTGGCAACAAAAACAGCCAGGATCAGGGTGTGGATCAGCCCCTTATTAGTTGTAAACAGCATGGGGCCAACTGAGATTCCCTGCATGACCAGAGCCGCCATGATAATTGCTGTAACCGAATCCCCGGGAACTCCCAGGCTCAGCATAGGAATCAGGGCGCCACCTGTCACTGCGTTGTTGGAAACTTCCGTGGCATACACACCCTCGGGAGTTCCCTGCCCGAATTCCTCGGGGTGCTTGGAAAGCTTTTTGGCTGCCGCGTAGGACAGCATGGATCCTGTAGAGCTTCCCATTCCGGGAAGGACTCCGATAAATGTTCCTATCACACTGCTTCTTAAAATACAGGGCCAGTAGCCCAGCATATTCTTTTTGCTTGGAAGATAGAATATCTTTTTTTCAAAATTGGCGGAAGTCATATCCTCCCTAAGCCGTCCCGCTGTTGCCAGTATCTCTGGCACCGCATAGATCCCTATGATAACAATTACCATGGAAAGCCCTGCTTCCAGCTGGTAAAAGTTAAATGTAAACCGCTTCACAACACCATCCATGGAACTCATGCCCACGGTTGACAGCAGCAGGCCGATCAACATACTGATCAGTCCCTTAACCACGTTGTTCCCCATCAGCACACTGACCAGGCAAAGGGAGAGGAATGTGATTCCAAAATACTCCCATGGCCCGAATTTGATTGCCATCTTTGTCAGGGACGGCGCGATGAGCCAGAGGGCAAAGGCGCTGAACAGTCCGCCGATAAAAGAGCCAAAGGTTCCTATGGCCAGAGCTTCCGCGGCCTGTCCTTTCTGGCACATGGGATACCCGTCAAAGGTTGTCGCTATGGCTGCCGCGGTCCCGGGTATACGAAGAAGAATGGCGGACACAAGACCACCGGAGATCCCTCCCATATAGACTGCGATCAGCAGGGATACGGCCGGAACCGTATCCAGAGCAAAACTGAAAGGCAGCAGCAGTGCTACTGCAATAGGTGTATTGAGCCCGGGGATCGCTCCGAATATGATGCCTACCACCACGCCCAGACACATCAGGGCCATTACCTCTGGATTGAGGATGGAGCCCGCTACTGACATTATTGCCTCCAAAATATAACCTCCTTTATACCAGGCAGTTTCATCTTCCGATCTGCCCCATTACTTCTAAATCCCGAATATGCCTGTGGGGACCATGACCCTAAGAGCGGACTGGAAGAACCATGTCACCCCATAGGCCGCTGCCACTAGGCAGATTCCCCTGATAAACAGCCATTTATCAACCTTAAAGCTTCCCTTTGAAAAATAGATCATCACGTTCACAACAACATTCAGGTAAATAATGGTGGCGATCATAAATCCCAATATATTAAGGCTTGCCACATAGACGACCAGAGCCAGCAGAAAAAATCCTCTGTGGCCTTTAAACAGGTCCATAAATATAAAGTCCGGTCGTTCTTCCTTTTTCTGTTTCAGTATCTGTATGATACGAATCAGGGAACAGGCCAGAAGCGCTGTCAGAATGATCCGGGGATAAGTTGCCGGTCCTCCTGAGGTGTCCTTGATCACCTGCCAGGACAATGTGTTGATGAGTCCCGCAATGCTTACAACGAATAAAAATAGATTAAAGTATATTTCACCCATTACCTAATCCTTCTCCTGCCTTTCATTATCTGTAAGGCAGAATCCGCCTGAACGGATCCTGCCCCAAAACTACGTTTAATTCAGCCCTTTCGCAAATTCCTGGAAATCAGCATACATCTTTTCCAGATAAGTTACATACTCAGCCGTAGGAATATAGCTTGCGGAATAGGTAAGGTCCGTGAGCTGTTTCTGAACTCCCTCGTCCGCTGCGGCTGCCCCAAACAGGCTGGAGAGGTATTCCACCACATCGTCCGGAGTATCCTTTGGCGCCCAGATGCCAAATACCTGGTTCATCACGTTTGTCTCATACCCCAGTTCGGCAAAGGTAGGCACATCCGGGTAATTTGCAAAGCGGTCATCCGCATATAATCCCAGGATCGTAAAGTCCCCGGAATCCACATAACTGGTAAGCCCTGCCAGAGAATCGATCATCACATCAATACGATTGCTCAAGAGTTCAGGAGCCTTTAAAGTTGTGCCCCCTATATCTACAATATTAAAATCAACGCCCTCCTGTTTTTCCATTGCCAGTACACAGAACATAGGAAGTCCGCCGGTAGCCACGCCGAATTTCAGTTCCCCGGGCCTGTCCTTTGCTGCCTGGACCAGATCCTCATAGGTTTTGATGCCGGAAGAGGTATTCACCGCCATCCCTAAATAAGAGGTGACAAACAGGCTTACAGGTTTGAAATCTTCATATGTAAATTCACAGGACCCCTTCGCATACTGCATGGCATAACCTGCCGGGGCCACAAGAAGGGTATATCCGTCCCCAGGTGAGGACATTACCTGCTGGGCGCCGACCGCACCGCCTGATCCGGTTACATCCGTAACATTCATCATGGCCCCATCCATGATACCGCTGATATAGTCGGCGTAGATCCTTGCAGGGATATCAGATGTGCCGCCTGCCTCGTATGGATTCACAAGCGTGATATCCTTATTGGGAAAGCCTTCCGGCGCCTTGACCGGGGCTGCCTGTCCGCTGTTACCGGCTGCCTGGGCCTCTGACTCCTTCTTTTCTCCCTCCGCCCCGGGAGCCTCTTTTGCTGTTTCCGGCGCCTTTGCTGCTTCCTGGGCTGATTCTGCCTGGGTGGATGCCGCCTGAGTTGCTGCCGGCTCTGCCTTTTTCCCTCCGCTGCATCCCATGAGACCTGCTGCCAACCCCACCGCCAACGTAATTGATAACACTCTCTTAAACATTTTTTCTCCTCCTCTTTTAATTGAACGCTTTATAAAAATGATTTAAAATACACATTCGGCTCCTCTTCCATTGCGTGCTCAAATCCCCGCTCGAACATAAAATGCCGGTCATCCTTATTGTCCGGATACACGAACTTGCCGCCCACCTGCCAGATATAAGGCTTAAACTCATACTTAAGCCGGTCCCGTCTCATATCATACAGCACATCCACCTCTCTGGTGTCTGCCATAAAGCAGCTCCAGGTCTCATAGTGAACCGGTATGATGATCTTACATCTTAAGTTCTCCGCCATGCGCAAAACATCACTGGACGTCATCTTATCCGTAAGTCCGGGCGGGTTCTCCCCAAAGGATGCGATCGCCACATCGATCTGGTGCTGCTTCCCATGCCTTAATGTATAATTGGAAAAATGGGAATCCCCGCTGTGATAAAAACTTCCCCCCGGCGTCTTGATCAGGTAGTTGACAGAGCGCCGGTCCATATCATCCGGACAATGGCCTTTCAGCTCCCCATCCCTCGGGGCAGTAAGCAATACGGTCCTGTCAAAGCTGTCCAATACCACGATCTCGCAGTCCTTAACCTTTATCACATCCCCCGGCTTTACCGTGGTGCATCTTTCTTTTGGCAACCCCCATTCAATCCACTGTTTTGTCACATACTCAGGCCCGATAAAGGGAATATCCGGGAACTTGTGGTAAATCGCAGCCAGAGAGTTGGGATCCATGTGATCCCTGTGGTTATGGGTTACCAGATAGGCATCCAGTTTTCTTACTTTAAAGGGATCCATCACAACCGGAATCATCCTTGTGTTGGGAAACCTCTGCCTTCCTCCCACCATCCGGTTCAGCTGGAAATCCGGTCCTCCCAAATGAGGAGGAAGCTTTGAAAAGTCCTGTGTCACCTTTCCTCTTCCCACCCAGAAGTCCACCACTATATCCGTGTTGTTCTCTGATTTCAGCCAGATCCCCGTGCATCCAAGCCACCACATGGCAAATGTTCCGGGTGTAACCCTGGTCTCACCAATTTCCTCGTTAAGCCATTCTCCCCATTCAGGAAAAACAGACTGTATCCAACTCTCACGCGTTGTATCATCTATTAATGACATATAAATATTACCCCTCCGTCTTCCTAATATAATTCAAACAGTACAAGTTCACCTGCTTCCCTTGCCGCTGCCAGGATGTAATCCTTACCCTCATGGGAAAGCCCCCGTATATTGCTGGGTCCGATCCCTATCTCCAGCACGGTCCGCAAAAAAGCACCGTTTCCCTGATCCCTGGTAAAGGACAGAACGGACAGTTCTCCTTCCCCTTTCATGGATCCAATAACAAAAACCGGTTTTCCCAACAGTGTTCCGCCCCAGATTCCATGGGCAAATTCCATTGGGCAGGAATAGATGACTTTCCATTGGCCGTTCACCCGCTTATTGATTGTGGCCTGATTTCCATGAAGCCCTTCAAATGCCAGGATCTCGTCCTCCCCGTCACCGTCTATATCAGCCACAGCAATATCACTGATCTCCCGTTCTATAAGAATCTCCGTCCTCCAATCATCCCCCTTTGTCTTTGGCGCCGTAACACAATACAACGCATTCCCCGATACAAGGGTCACCTGTCTGTTGTCCAGCATTCCCTGCCAGAAACCATGATTTTTGGTTATCCCGTCCCGAATGATGCGGATGTCTCCATGTGCGCCAAAACTGTCCGCCGGCTCCGGGCCTTGCACCGGCTCAGGATGCTCTGCCGGATCGGGTACCTCCAATACCTGTATTCTGCCCGGATGACTCCAGTCCCCCTGGAATTCTCTTTTGGTGCACAGGGTGCAGGCGATCACATACGCCCGTCCCTCCACATATACCACACCGCAGTGATGCAGGTATGGAAGTTTTGCAAGGACCTTTGTAACCCATCCCCGTCCTTCTCTGTAGGCGACAGCCACCTGGGCATCCAGGGCCTGGGCCCCTTTATAGAAATTCTGGACACCTATGAGGCTGCCGTCCTCTTTCCACTGGGCAACATTCATGCAGCCTCCGGGGCCGTTCCACACGATCTCCTCTTCCCGTGATTTAAAATCAATGATCTTGCAGATCCCATGGCGCAGTTCAGATGCGGCTGCTATCTTGATGCCAGTATTGGTATGAAGGACTTCCACACAGTAAATCCCTTCAATTTTACTGAGTACAGACCGTTTCCACTTCATCCGCATTTTCTTCCTCCCATTTCCGATAGCGTACTCTTGGAACTTCCGAACGCACATTTTATATAACTATATTGTAAAGAGATTTTACTGGTCATAGTCATTAAAACTTGTCTATGTATATGTAAATTTTGCTTTTAATCAAATGAAGTGATGATGATTTTTTGTTATTTACATATTCTTACAGTTTTAGTGCGGTTCTGGAGCAATCATTTTTTACATAATTTTATATCTTATTTTTTATTTATTTCAGATAACTTAACTCCATTTAAGGAGGGGGTTATTTCAAATATTTGTAAATTATATTGGTTATTATGCCTTTTCTATCCGAGCTTGTCCATTCTTTTATTGTAATTTCTTCCTATGATCCTGATCCATGTGGTTTTAGCAGGTTTTACATATTTATTTGCAACTTTATATTACTATTTGCTTTAAAACTATTGTAGAATATAGTCAGATTTTGAGAACCGGCCTTAATCATTATTATGTAAAAACTGGTATTTAAAAGAAAGGACTGATACAGAATGGAACATTATGTACTTCCAAAAACCATGACCGCCGTGGTATTAACAGGAACCAATGATCAATACGAGATCCGCCATGATATTGAGACGCCAACTGAACCTGGTTACCAGGAGGTTATCTGTAAAGTAATGGCAATTGCTATCTGCGGTACCGACCCCAAGCTTTTAAAAGGGAAGCCTTACCACTATTGCCCGGAGGAGTATCCCTTTATCATCGGACATGAGTGGTCCGGCATTGTTGTCAAGGTGGGTCCCGGCGTGTTTAATTTGAAAGTAGGCGACCGGGTGGCAGGAGAAGCCCACCGCGGATGCGGCGTGTGTAAAAACTGTAAGGAGGGGCGCTATTCTCTCTGCCTTAATTACGGAAATGACAGCACCGGACACCGCCATTACGGATTTACCACCTATGGAGCATACTGCCAGTATGTGCGGTACAGCTGCGGGTCCCTGACCCCGCTCCCCGACAATGTAAGCTTTGAAGAAGCAGCCATGTGTGACACTGCCGGTGTTGCCTTCCACGGTCTGGAACGTGCCGGAGTCACTCCCGGAGGCACGGTCTGCGTTATCGGGCCCGGCCCTATCGGCCTGATGTCCATGAAGATCGCACGCTGCCTTGGAGCCGCCCATGTGATCGCAGTGGGCCGGGGCGCCCGCCTGAAAGCTGCTGTTGCCACCGGAGCCTGCGACCCGGACAAGGCAATTGATTTTGAAGCATGTGAACGGGACGGCGTGGATGTAGTACAGAAAGTAGTGGAAATGACAGGAGGAATAGGGCCCGACAATGTATATGAGGCAAGCGGAGCCAAGGGCGCCATGGCCCAGGCCATTGAGATGTGTAAAAAGGGCGGGAGTATTGCCCTTCTAGGCACCCCGCCTGAGGGAACCATGGTGGAGATTCCCATGAAAAAGATCACATTTAAGGAACTGGCCCTGTTTGGAAGCAGGGGCAACCCCAATGTGACTCCTGCTGTTGTGAACCTGATGGCAACCGGCCAGCTGCGGGTCAGGGACCTGGTTACCCACACCTTCCCCCTCACCCAGTTCAGACAGGGGATCGATACCTTTGTCAATCGTAAGGGCGGAGCTGTGAAGGTTATCTTCTATCCCAACGAGCAGCCGGAAGTTCCCTTTGTGAAAGCATAAAAAGATACCCTGCCGGCATAACAACCATCATCGTTGTCATGCCGACAGGGTATTCCTGATCTGTTTCTGTATTCCTTCCTTACCATTTCACAGGTGTATCTGCACAGTGGTTGTGTATTTTGGCTGCTCTCAGCGCCACAAAACAGCCGCAGAGCCTGCACATTCCGTTTCTCAGGAATCCGCACTGGCTGCAAGCAGACAGCCTTTCCTGATAGATATGGTCAGGAGTCTTTATATCCTCATCCATATATTCCAGATAATCCTTAAGGATCTGTTCATAGTCCCTGTCGGACAATCCTGTCTGCAGGCACGGAATACAGACTTCCCCGGTTATTGCCATCTCAACCTGTCCCCTCTTTAGACTAACGTTTTACAGTGAGCAGGACAACGGACTTTGAAGGCATTTTAATGTGTATGGTATTTCCCTCAATGACAAAGTCCTCAAACTCCTCCGGCTGGATCTGGTCCGGATGTTCAAAGGTATTCATGGTGTTCATGGCACCTGATGTGAGGACGGTTCCGTTCACCTTTGAGATCATTCCAAAGTCCGCGATATGGCATGTCACCTCCGCCATCTGGTTTGGATCCAGGTTGACCAGGGTGGCATTGATGTTGCCCAGTGAATCCTTGGAAACAGAGGCATTGATCTGCTTCAGATTTTCCGTGCCGCACTCATAGTCATCTGAAAGCACTGCGAAATCCAGAAGCTTTGCATCCTGGTGCACCTTGTACATATCATATATATGGTAGGTGGGGGTGAGGATCATCTTCTCCCCTTCTGTAAGGACCATGGCCTGGAGCACATTGATGGTCTGGGCAATATTAGTCATGTGGATGCGGTCCGCATGGTTATTAAAGATATTCAGGCTGATTCCGGCCGATACCGCGTCACGAAGGGTGTTTTGCTGGTATAAAAATCCCGGATTGGTTCCTGGTTCATTGTCAAACCAGGTTCCCCACTCATCTACGATCAGCGCAACCTTTTTTTCAGGATCATACTGGTCCATAATGGCAATGTGTTTTGAAACCAGTTCATCCGTAAATGCAGCTGCTTTCATAACGCCAAACCACTGGTCCTCGTCAAAATCAGTGGCTGATTTCCGGGACTTGGAATTATCCCTCAAATAACGCTCATTTCCATCGGGAAGGTATTCGATGATCACCTTATCACCCACCCTTGTATAATAATGGAGGGCAATCGCATCTAAGAACATGGAAGCGTCCCGCATCATGACCTCCGTCCATTTATAATTTGCGCCCCTGGGCCCGGCTCCTATGCGGTAGAGCTTATTATCGCCGTAATCCCTGGCATACAGGTTATAACGGGTCACTTCGTCCGCATAGTACTCTGCCCTCATGCGGCCTCCGCAGCCCCAGTTTTCATTGCCTATGCCAAAGTATTTTAATCTCCACGGCTTCTCCCGTCCGTTCTTTTTTCTTAAGTCCGCCATGGGGGACTGTCCGTCAAAGGTCATATATTCGATCCACTCCGACATCTCCTGCACGGTACCGCTTCCCACATTGCCGCAGATATAAGGTTCCGTGTCCAGCATTTCACACAGGTCAAAAAACTCATGAGTGCCAAAATGGTTGTTCTCCACCACACCGCCCCAGTGAGTATTTACCATGGATGGCCTGGACTCCTTGGGTCCAATGCCGTCACGCCAGTGGTACTCATCCGCAAAACATCCTCCCGGCCAGCGCAGGCACGGGATCTTAATTTTCTTAAGCGCTTCAATGATATCGGTCCGCATGCCTCTTACATTGGGGATCCTGGAATCCTCCCCAACATAGAAGCCGTCATATATACATCTTCCAAGATGTTCTGCGAAATGTCCGTAAATCATTCTGTTGATCGTTGACTTTTCTGCTTTTGCATTGACAATGATCTGGTTTGCCATACTGCAGTCCTCCTAAATAAGATTAGTAAATAATATTTGTATCATCCTTTAACACCGCCGCTCGTAAGACCGGCAATGAAGAATCTCTGGTTAAATAAGAACAGGATCAAGATGGGCAGGATTGCAACAACAGAGCCCGCTATCATCACATCATAATTTGCACTGTAGGGATTGATCAGCGATGCAATTCCTATGGTCAATGTAAATTTGCCGCTGTCCCTCAGCACGATCAGGGGCCAAACAAAACCATTCCAGTTCTGCATGGCAAGGAGTATGGTCATGGCCCCAAAAGCCGGCTTCATCAGCGGCACCACGATCCGGAAAAAGATCCCAAATTCCGTACACCCGTCAATTCTGGCCGACTCCATAAACTCCTGTGAAATGCCGGATACAAACTGACGGAAAAAGAAGATGGCCACAGGGGCGACCATAAAGGGGAAGATAATCCCTCCCACCGTATTGATCAGCTTAATCTTAACGATCAGCTTGTAAAGAGGAAGCATGAGGATCTCCAGGGGGATCATCATCACGGCCAGGACCAGCACAAAAATCATGTTCCTGCCCTTAAAGTTATATGCTCCAAGCCCATATCCCACAAAGGAGGACAGAGACAGCGCGCATACGGTAAAAGCCACTGCGTATAAGACACTGTTGGTAAACCATCTTGTATAGATCCCGTTATTATATGTAAACAGGTTGGGATAATTGGACCATTTCATGTCTCCCGGGTTCAGGAAGAACTTCATACCTGCCCGGAATATCTCCTGCCCGTCCTGAAGTGATCCTATGACCAGGTAATAGACCGGAAACAGCATGATCAGGGACACCAGCATAAACAGGATGAAAACCAGTACGGACATCATTCTTCTGCGCGCTTTCATTATGCATCCTCCTTTTTAAACAGACCAAAGAAGTTCAGCTGGAACATATTGACGGTGAGTACGATTGCCAGCAGCACCACGCCGATGGCGGAACCCATGCCGAAATCATTTCTCTGGAACGCCTGCTGGTAAATGTAGCGGACAATGGTCAGGCCGATATCCCCCGGGTTGGTTTCATTCCAGTACACATACCCTTCTGTAAACATTCTGTACCCATTGAGAATGGTCAATGTCAGGATATAGATAATGATGGGTTTGACCTGGGGTATGGTTACGAACACAAACTTCTGGACCGCATTGGCTCCGTCTATGTCCGCTGCCTCGTAAAGCTCCTCGGGAATACTCTGGAGCGCGGACAGGCAGTACACCATATTGATGCCCAGTTCACGCCAGGCTGCCAGCGTGACCATCATGATCATTCCGGTCACATATCCTGTTTTCCATGCTACAATCTCCCCGCCCAGCTTTAAGATAATGGAGTTGAACAAACCGGCTTCCGTTTCCCCGAACATCAGCCTGAAGGCAATACCTGCCACAATAACGGATGTAAGGGTTGGCACAAATATGGCTGACCTGAAGAAGTTTTTGAACTTCAGTATTTTCGAGTTTAAAAATGTGGCAATTGTGATGGGAAGGATCAGCATGATGCTGACCATACATACCATGTAGATGGTGCTGGATTTCAGCGCATTGTAAAAGTGGATATTAAACAGACGCTTGTAATTGTTAAGGCCGATCCATTTCACATTGTTAAATCCCTCTATCTTCTGGAAGCTCATAAGCACCGTATTAATGGTGGGATAGAGGAAAAAGATTAAAAACGATATGATAAACGGCAGGCAAAACAGGTACGGCGCTGCCTTTTTACTGTATAAGATCTTACGAAAACCCCTTATCTCCTTGTTCTGATTCATAAATGCCTTACCTCCTCATGCCAAGGCTGCCGCGGCGGTTCTGACCGGACGCGGCAGCCAGAGGACATCTACTGCTGCGCCCTCAATTCTTCAGCTGCTGCTTTTAACGCCTCTGCCGGGCTCTGGGAGCCATCCACAAACACGCTGTACATGACCGTGTTGTTCACAAGATCCTGCGCCGCAACGGAAAGTTCTGCATTGACCGGTGACGGGCAGCCGTCCACGTATGCGCCCATGATTTCAAAGAAGGACTCATTATAAAAATACTCCATGGGGGCTGTCAGCCTTTCATCCGTCCACACATCAGTCCTTACCGGGTCAAACTGGAGACACTCCCAAATATTTACATTTGCTTCATATGTAAGCTTTGACTCATACAGCACTTCCTTTGCCAGTTCCACGTTCTTGCACTGGGTGGTAATGGCCGTACCGGTTCCCCCAATACCAACCGTTCTAGGCTGTCCCTCCTCAAACACAGGCATAGGACGGATCGCGATCTTTCCTTTCAGATCAGGCATATAGTTTGTAAAGCGTGACATGAACCAGGACGGCATGGTCAGGGATGCGCAGCCGCCCTGATTCATCCATGTCCAGAATTCCTCCACGGACGTGGAACCGCCCGGTGCAGCTACCACTGCCCCTGTATCCCAGAAATCCTTCATCCACTCAAGAACCTGTATGTTGGAATCACTGTCCATTGCAACGGTTCCGTCAGGGTTCAGGTAATCCCCGCCGCGCTGTACGATCATAGGCCAGAAGGGACGCTGGTTGGATACTTCATATATGGTCATGGGTATACCTGTCTTTTCAAATACCTGTAAGCCCATCTCCTTGTACTGGTCCCATGTCTCAATGGCATCCACATCCTCAATGGTAAATCCTGCTTTTTCAAGGATCTCCATATTGTAATAGACTACTGAAGCCCCTACATGGGTGGGGATCCCATAGTAGCTGCTGTCCTTCTTATAGAGATCGAATCTGGACTGGACACAGCTGGAAAGTTCTTTTTCCACAATATCATTCAGCGGAACCAGCTGGATATCCCCTTTTAAGAAATTGGAAAAATAGTTAATATTAATATCCGCTATATCGGGAGCGCCCACACCGGACTGCAGGGCGATCAGCAGCTTATTAGCCATTTCCGCATTGGGATAGACCTCTATCTTCAATTCCACCGGGTTATCCCCATGCTTTTCATTGTAAACCTTTTCCCCGAATTCAAACATCTGGTTGTGCAGCTCATTGGATGTCCAGACAGTCACTACATTGCCCTCCCCAGAGCCGGTCTGGCCTCCCGCAGCCTCTGTCTGCGCTGTCTGCGCCGCCTGTGTTCCCCCTGAATTTCCTCCCCCTGCCGTCTCAGAGGAGCCCCCGCCGCACGCTGTCAGCGATAAGGCCATTGTCAGTGCCAGAGCCGGTGCCAATAATTTTTTCATAGAAATACCTCCTTATTATCTTGATGCCATAATAATAAGCAAACAATATGCCAACTCCCGGATATGACCTTACCGTTGAGGCAAAGAACCCCAAAAACCTTGTTTATCCATGCTTTTCCCAAAAACAAAAAACAGGAGAACGTTACGAACCGTTCTCCCATCTCCTGGATGTGTTGCCTTTTTCCGTTGCCCTGAACGTTGCTTCTTGAACACGAACAGATTGGTTATAACAGACCCATTTTCCCCATCTTTCTCCACAGGGTTGTCCGGTTGATGCCTAACCGCCTGGCCACCTCGCTCTTATTATAGCCGCACTCCTTTAAAAGACTTACGACCTCCTCTTTCCGGATTTCCTTGGCATATATCGGATCCGCCGGGGAATCTTGGTACACGGGAGGCATCTGGCCTGGATGCTGGATCGGATACGGCTGCGTATCCGTGTCATTCAGACCCAGGGATTCCTCCACATCCGAGGCATGGACTGTTGCGTCCTGAACAGTAACACTGAGACGTTCCACAATGTTGCGCAGCTCCCGTATATTTCCCTTAAAAGGATAACCGCATAGAAGTTCAACCGCATGTCCGGTAAAATGGTCCGCACATGTCTCAAACTGCTCTTTGTATTTTAGCAGAAAATACTCAGCCAGAAGCCTGATATCCTCCCTCCGTTTCCTGAGAGGCGGTATGGAAAGGTTCAGGACATCCAGCCGGTACAGCAGATCCTCCCTGAAAAGTCCCTCCTGGATCATCTGCTTCAGGTTTTTATTGGTGGCTGCAATGATCCTCACATCAATCTTAACCACCCGTTTTCCTCCCACACGCCGCACTTCCCGCTCCTGCAGGACCCGGAGAAGTTTTCCCTGGAAACTGACAGGCAGCTCCGATACCTCGTCCAAAAACAGGGTGCCGTTGTGCGCCTGTTCAAACAGTCCGGCCTTCCCGCCCTTGACCGCGCCGGTAAACGCCCCCTCCTCATAGCCAAACAGCTCGCTCTCCAGCAGGTTCTCGGGAAAGGACGCACAGTTAATGGCCACAAAGGGGCCGTTTTTCCGCTTGCTGGCATTGTGTATGCTCTGTGCCACCAGCTCCTTACCTGTTCCCGTCTCACCATATACCAGCACATTGGAGGTGACCGATGCAAATTTCCTTGCCCGTTGGATCACATGCTCCATCACAGGACTTTGATGGATGATATCAGAAAACTGGTACTTTGCGTAAAGGCCCATCTCATTCAGCTTTGTGCGGATCTGCGCCTCCCTCTGCTGCAGCCTTCCAATGTCGCGGATAGTGATGATCATGCCTTTGTAATTATCCTCGATCATCACCGGGGTAAAATCCACCGCAATGTTCATATCCCTGGTCCGGTAGATCTCATTGTCCAGATGCTGCTTTTCCCTGCATGCCTTCAGATAATTGCGGGTCATAAAAGAAAACTCCTCCTGGAATCCCTTTCCGGCCACCGGGCGCCTGTTTGGGAATATCCTTCCCACATTGGCGTTGGCTATCCTTATGCGCTCCCTATCATCCACAAATATAAGACCGTCCGTTACATTTTCAGCCAACAGTCTTAAAAGTTCCATCTGGCTGGCCTCATATTCCATATTCTTTAAAAGGCTGGCCGCTGAGTTCAGCGCCCGTGCAATGGCCTCCTCACTGTTTTCTATAATACCGGAGTAGACCTTGAACCCATTTTTAATCACGCACTTATTTGCATGGCTGCCGCTGATCAAAGCGTCGCAGCCTTCTTCTATGGCACGTTTTACCATGTCCTCGATCTGGTCCGGATTGTCGATCACGTAGACCACAAAATTAATATTAAAAAGAGAGCTCATGGATTGGATATCCTTCATGTTTGAATAATCCCCGATCAGCCCTATCTTCTGACAATTTGTATTCTTCCTGCACTGGGCAATGGCCTTGACAATATCGCTGCCCGTTATGGGGATCTCCACAATGGCCCCGCTGAACCGTTCCCGTATCACATGGATGGAATAGCCCCTGGCAATTACCAGATCGCAGTCATCTTCCACCTCCACGTCATACATTATTGGAAAATATTGGATGGATGCATTGACAAATATCCCCTGGTAACACGGCTGGTCCATAAGCCGCCTCACCACGGGTATCAACTCCGGATATGGGACAAAATATGTAATTTTCCTCAATCTTCCTCCCTCCCCCCGTTATCCCCGTACTTGTTGAAGATCCGCTCCAGGATCAGGTTAAAAAACACTCCCACGCAGGACGGCATAATGAGGATCGCTCCCGGTATAATGGATATCAGACACAGGGCTGCTGTCAGTATAAGGGTGAGAAGAATAGTCCATGGAAGACTCAGTACGCAAAGACAGACGCAATCTTTTATGATCTGAACCATTCCCATCCTGTACTTAGAAATATACGGAAACACATAAACGCCTATCATTAGAAAGAGCAGCCTGGCAGCCACAAATAGGGTCTGGAGCATTTTCATAGCCGCCTGCCCCCTTACCAGGTTCATATCCAAATGGATCGCCCCGAATAACACCCCCAGGATTGCTGCCAATATGGTTGACTGCCTGAAGCTGTTCTTAAAACTGCCCCAGAATGACCGGAAGATATACCCCCTGTCAGATATAAGACATTGCCCTGATGTATGATAAAGAGCTGCCGTGGCAGCTCCCATGGTGATCAGGGGTATGGAAAACACAAACCACAGGAAGCTTACAAATATATAATCCATCCATTTGCTGATTCCTCTGAAAATAATATTATCTACATTAAAAAACTGTTTCATATCAGACCTCCCTATATAATGCCCGCTGACCTGATGAGCCATATGCCGGCAGGCATGGTGAGGACAGGCAAAAACATGGCAGCCACAATAACTGCGGCTCCCGGTTCTCCATCCCCGCCCATCTTTTTCGTCACAATATATGCATTCATGGCAGACGGAACTGAAAATAAAACAAAGGCAGTTGCAATTTGCTCGGAACTGAATCCCAGCCACGTCATGGGAATGACAAATGCCAGCGGTGTGATGACCACCTTATACAAGGAGCCGGCCATAATCCATCCCATCTGGCCCACAAAAGACTGGTCTATCATTTTGCATTTTGACAAACAATATCCCACAATCATTACAAGGAATACGGGTATAACAGATTAAAGGCTGAAAATCAGATTATTCATAGCAAATTTTCTCACATCTTTCTGAATTTTATCACAATGGTTCATCTCATGCAATGTCAGAACCTTTTGCCACATTGCAATGACCACTCTCCATTAATATACATCTCTCATACACTTCTCTCTAAGTTCTGCTCATCTCGTTCTATGGTTTATATTCTCGCAAATATCATGCCAATGCAAATCTGAAGGATCCTATCCTTTCCTATCACGTTTTTACCGCCTTTAAGGCACATAAATACGAGAAAGGGTATCCCGGCATGTTCAAACCGTTGCAGCGCCCGAACGCAATGAACAGACCATGTAACACTTGGCCATGAAAACAAAAGGGGGTTTTTATGCAAATGCTGCCGGTATCACAGCCTTTTTACGTTTGGCATTGATTTTGCTTTCATTACTTATCATACGTAACAAAAACCTGTTTTCAGGCAGCATACCAACAGTAAGGAGCGTGACCACAATGAGTTCTATCAAGATTTGTACAAAAAAGGCACTGTTTGACACAGCGCCGGACTTTTATGGGCTTTTTTTCGAGGATATCAACCGTTCAGGGGACGGGGGGCTTTACCCGGAAATGCTCCGCAACCGGGCATTTGAAGATTCCATCCTTCCCAAACGTTGTGAACCCCTTAAGGGAACCTATGGATTTGTAACACCTGAGGGATGGAGGGACCAGTTTAATAACGGAGAAGGCTTAGAGCGCTGGCTGGAAGGGATTGAAAAAACCCCTGTTCCGGCCTGGTACGCCCACGGTGTCTCCATGGAATTGAATGTTGAGGACAGGTTAAACGCAAACAGGCTGGCAGCCCTGGACCTGACATTTGAACCAGGAGGTTCTGTAACCAACATCGGTTTTCGGGGCCTGTCTCTGGTTCAGGGGCAATATTATGATCTTTACCTGTTTGCCAAAGGCAGGGTAAAGCTGTCCGTCAATCTGGAATCCGCAGACTGCCATGTCTATGCCAGGGAATCCCTGGATATAGATGCGCCTGAATACACCCGCTTTGATCTTTCCCTCTGCCCTGACCAGACGGATCCGGATGCCCGTTTCACACTGAGATCCGACAGCGGGGGAACGCTGATGATCGGCTTTATCTCCCTGATGCCGCGGGATACCTACAAGGGACACGGAATGAGAAAAGACCTGATGGAAATGCTTAAGAATACCCATTCCAGATTCCTGCGTTTTCCCGGAGGATGTATTGTGGAAGGCTTTACCAAGGAAACCGCGATCCGCTTCCCCCATATGATCGGCCCTGTATGGGAACGCCCCAGCCACAACCTGATGTGGCATTACCGCACCACCAATGGCCTGGGATACCATGAATACCTGCAGATCTGCGAGGATCTGGACTTAGAACCCATGTACGTGGTCAACTGCGGCCTTACCTGCCAGGGAAGAAAACCAGAGTTCTTTGAGGGGGAGGAGCTGGAACAATGGATCCGGGAAGCCTTTGACGCCATTGACTACGCTATCGCCCCTGCCCGCAGCAGGTGGGGCAGGCTGCGCGCCCAGGCAGGCCACCCGGAGCCGTTTAAGCTAACTTACCTGGAAATCGGAAATGAAAATGACAGGGAAGTATACTTTTCCAGGTACGAGAAATTTTATCATGCGATCCACCAGCGTTACCCCCAATTGAAACTGATATCCAACACCCACACGGAAAAGCTGGGACTTCCCACCCAGATCGTGGATGAACACCTGTACAGCACGGCAGACACATTTGTGACCGCTGCCAAAAAATACTATGATTACCACAGGAACGGACCTGAAATATTCATTGGGGAATATGCGGTCACCAGCGGACTGGATATCGGCAACCTGAAGTCAGCCCTGGCAGAGACCATGTATCTCATGGACGCTGAAAAAAATCAGGACATTGTCCGGCTCACAGCCTACGCGCCCCTGTTCCAGAACGTGGATTATACTGCATGGTATCCCAACCTGATCGCCTTTAACAATCATGCCTGCTACGGAATCCCCTTTTACCACGCCCTGTCCATGCTTTCCAAAAGCCATGGCCAAAGGCTGTTATGTACCCAGTCGGACGTTAAAAACGGTTACCCGGAACCGGAAGGCCTGAATGGTCTCATTGCCTACCAGGAAGGCACGCGGGTACGGAATGTAAAGGTGGACGGACGCCCTGCTGGTTTCTCCCATGGGATTATTGGCAGCGTGACGCACCATGAGGATGGCTCCCTGGAGCTTACCTCCGATTACACAGACCAGCTGGAGGGTTATCCCAACATGGGGCATATCCCCCCGCATACCGCCTTTGTCACCTTTGGGGAGGAAGAAGCATCACACTGCACCTATGATCTGGAGGTTCTGCTATTATCACCGGACCAGGAGATCGATATCGCCGTATGGGCCCACAGCACTCCCATGCTGTTCTCCAGGGATGAGACCGATCCCTTTTATACATCCTGGAACCCTGTTTATACAGACCGGTATGTATGGTCCATCAAACAGGGGCAGGGACGGTTTGCATCCGTCAACCGTTTTAATTACAGCTACTTCGGTTCAACCAGCCCCCTTCCCATACGCTACGGGGAATACAACCATTTCCAGGTAGTCACAAGACATGGGGGATTTGACTGCTACCTCAACGGCCTGCTGGTACAGACAGCTGAGATGGTTCCCTATCCCATGATTGCTGAACTTGCGTCTGAGGATGACACCTATATCTATGTAAAGATCGTAAATTTTGACAAGACCCATGAGGCGGTGGAGATCTGCCTGGACTGCGGCATCCAGGCAATATATGAGGCAGAGCTGTTGACCGGCTGCCCAAAGGATACAAATTCGCTTGAGGAGCCCCTGAAAGTCTCCCCTGTAACCCGCACCTTTGACAATGGGGCGGACACATTTACCTACCAGGCTCCGGCCTATTCATTCTCAGTTCTCAGGCTCAAAAAAGCAATTTTGCGGGAAGTATCATAATTAAAAACAACCCGGCAGTAAGGTACGATCTCCTAAAGGAGATCTCTTGGACCTTACTGCCGGGTTGTTTTAACTCAGCTTATTTTGTTATATATGTTCTATCTCCCCTGTTCTACTTGATATCCAGACCCTGGGCATACAGCTTATATGTCTCCAAACCTGCCAGATCCACATCCTCAAGGGTGATGGGGTCGCCCTTTTTTACATCCCTGAGCAAGGTTGTTCCGTTTAGCAGGTAAAACGGAGCAAGGTCCTGGCCGGATGTTCTTTCCAAAAGTTCAGGAATCAGGCCATCGATTGCATGGTGATGGCCCTGTACCATAAGCTGGGTACCCTTTGGCAGATCCCGCTCAGCAACACCGGCCAGAACAGATACCTGGCGGCACTCAGGATGGGTCCCGATCCCCATAAGGTCTCCCAGGAGAATGGATATGGGAGTCTCAAGGCCCATATAGTGGTATGGATAATAGATGCATGCGTATTTGTCGTTTTTGCTCATCACATGACCTTTACTCTTAAGGATCTCCCACATTTTTTCGTTTTCGCACTTGACAATAATGAACTCTCCGCCGCAGAAGCTGGCCTCATCCTTACCCCTCAGGTTGTAGAACACATCCACTACTCCTGTCTTCTTAAGGATTCCTCCATCTTCCTCGGGAATGAAAATGTTGGCCAGTTCGCTGGTCTTGGCCACAGGATAGCTTAAAAACGGAGAGGAAGGCACAAGTCCGGTAATATTGGAAACCAGGTTCATCTCGCAAAGGTCAGCGGAGATAACCCCTGTGTATTTCTCCAGTATGCTGCGGCGCTGATCCAGTGTTTCCACGCCATTATAATACCAGCAGTCCTGCATCTGCGGTATCTTCTCCACAACACCGCTTCCATCCGTGCAGGTAAATTCCCCTGTCTCCCTGTCCCACACAAAATCATATTCGCTGGACTTCCCGGCCGCCACTACCTCCAGGCCCAAAAGCATGGCCCAGGAATAGAGGTCCAGAAGGTTGCGGGGCTGGTCGCCATTGACCAGTGCATACACCGCACCATGTTCTGTAGCCACCTGGTTCAAAAGAGGCCCGCACACACTGTCTGTTTCCTTGGAAACCATATATACATTAACTCCTGCCCGAAGGGCTGCAAGGGCTGCGTCAGAGCTGACCGCCGTATTTCCCGTACACTCCACAAGGGCAGTGATTCCGCATTCCATCACAAGGCGGTAATCACTGACTATAAGGATAGCCTCCTTGGGCGCCTGTTCGATCTCAGGCTTTCCCTCACAGAAAATGATCTGGTCCTCATCATACCCGATTTCCTTTAACACCTCCAGGCACTCCTCTGGATGCCGGGAACAGATAACCCTTAAATCCATATGCTTTACCTTGGGGATCTGGGCAAGCAGCGTGTAGCCATAGCCGCGGGTGGCGCCGATAATGCCTACCTTGGAAGTTTTTCCGGTTGTGTTGTTGATTAAATTTGTATAATCCATACTGATAAGTCTCCTTTACATCCTGAATGTGAGTTTTTTATTATCGAATTACATTTCCACCCTGGATCACATGCTCTACCCTGGAAAGGGCCTTTATATCTTCCAGAGGATTGCCGTCCACAATCACCAGATCCGCAGCTAGTCCTTCCTTGACCGCACCTGTGATCTGGTCCACTCCACAGAGCTTAGCTGCCTGGGTGGTAACGCCTGCAAGCACATTCCTGTTGCTTGCTCCCAACTGTGCAATGTACTGGGCCTCCCTGGCAAGGCCGCCGTGAAGCCCGTCTGTACCGATTCCAAACTTTAATCCGCCTGCAATGGCCTCTGACAGACAACCGCAGATGATTTCTTTTTCTCTCAGGCTTCCCTCCTTGTCATGTGGCGAAAACTTGAACAGCAAATCGTCATTCAGCGCATAACTGGGCGTATACACCACCCACCGGTCCATCTTCTTGACCCGCTCTACCTGTTCCTTTGTTATGTAGTACACATGCTCCAGACAGTCAATTCCCGCCGTAAGGCAGTCATCCAGCCCCTGGCCTCCGGAACAATGGCATGCCGTGGTTATATTTACGCTCTTTGCCTCCTCAACCACTGCCCGAAGCTCCTCCGGGGTGATAAAGTGATAGATGAATGGTGTAGCATTGATCACCTTTGTCATAAAGACTTTAAGAAAATCCACCCCTCTGGCAATATTTTCCCTGGATGTCTTTCTAAAGTCTTCCGCACCGCAGTGAGGCATGCCCACGTAACCATGGCCGTGAAGACTTCTCATCCCAATTCCGCTGACTACCAGCCTTGGCCCCTCCAACCTTCCTTCCCTCTGGGCCTGGCGGCAGGTCACATCAATGTAATATTTGTCTCCAAGGCATCTGGCCGTAGTGACTCCGGCATGAAGGTCGTCATGCATGGTTTTTACTGCCCTCAATGTCTGCTCCGCCTCACAGTCGCTCATCTTTACCAGATGATTAGGTATCCTGGCGTCCAGGGCCAGGTGATTGTGGCAGTCGATCATGCCGGGAATAAGAGTCTTATCTCCCACATCCATAGTAACCGCGTCTTCCAGTCCCTCTACGTCCGTAACCTGCTCATAAATTTTTGAGATTTTGCCGTCTTCCACTAATACGGCACCATTTTTTACCTCAGTTAAATCCTGTCCTTTAATGATCGTCCCTGCTTTTATTAATAATCGTTCCATAATCCGGCTCCTTACTTATCACTTGTCTCAGCTTGTTTTTTTTGTGCCTTTTTATAAAAATACCCTGTCAGCAGCGGAGTTAGGATCGCGCTGACAACTACAGATGCCGCAACCTGGGCAGTCGCCACTTCCACAACAGGATTCAGGGATGGATCCGCCATTGCAACAGAGGCCGGCACTGCAACTGCATTTCCGCCAGTGGTTCCAATAGCCATACCCATGGGATCCGGTTTGCGGCGGATCGCACTGTAGATGTAATAGGTCAGGACACCGGTACATACAACGGTCACAAGTCCCAGGACAATACCGCCTGCACCTGCCTTTACGATTGACATAAGGCTCATGTTAGCGCCCAGTACAAATCCATTAAACGGCAGCAGCATAGCAAGTCCGTTTGTCAGAAGCATCTTAAACTCCTCATCTGCATTTCCCAAAAACATACCGATAAAAAGGGGTACAATCACAGCAATGATGGATATCAGCGGAATTTCTGCCAATCCGGTTGCACCAAGGGCGATCATTGTCAAAAACGGTCCATCGTTTAAAGACAGGATCGCGATTGCTCCCACATCCGTGGAATCGCCGAATTCCTTTGCAAGAGCGGTATAGATCGCACCATTAGAGTTGGTAACTGCCGTAATAACTGCCAATGGAGTCAACCCCAGTATTCCGGCTGGCCCAAACACCCTGTTCAGCCCCCAGCCGATCAACACACCGATTATATACTTTAGTGCGGTCAGGACAGCGCCCTTGTAAAGGGGCATACCAGCCTGCTTAAAACTGATGGTTGCACCGCTGCACAGAATAAACAGTCCTACCAGTGCCGATGTTCCGTTTTTGAAAAGCCCGGTTGTAAATCCCCCGATTTCCAACACCTGCGGTATAAACGTGTTGATCACACACCCCAGCAACAGCGGTATTACCATCATTCCCCCCGGAAACTTTTTCATTGTTGCACAAATCTTCATACCTCATCTCTCCTTTGTGGTTATTGCATTCTGTCTCACATGCTAACCACATATACAGCAATTAATGTGCCAAATCAGTCAATCAAACATGGGGGCAGGAAAAAACTCCGCTAAAATACATACAAATCTGCGTTTTTTCCTATCCCCAAATCATTGGTCCCAATTTTAAATATTCCCCAATATTTGTTGCAATTGTTTTAAATCGCAACGCATCATTGTTGCAATCCGTATTTCTTCATCTTTCTCCAAAGAGTAGAGCGGTCCATGCCAAGGATCCTGGCCGCCTGCGTCCGGCTTCCCCCGCTTTGCTTCAGAGCCGTGCGCAGCCTCTCCGGTTCATCCAGGGAAAGAGAGTCCGGCAGAGAATGAGCAGGCGCAGGAAGCGGCCCCCCGTCCAGGTCCGGTGGGTACAGGGCATCCTGAAGATTTTGTTTTGTAATACAATCCCCAGTCTTAAACACACAGGTACGTTCAACTATATTCTTAAGTTCCCGTATATTCCCAATAAATGGATAATTGTGAAGGGTTGCAAGGGCCCCAGTCTCCAGCCGGGGAACCGGAAGGCGGTTCTCCCTGCTGTGCACGTTCAACAGATGAAGAAACAGCAGTTCCACATCATTTTCCCGCATCCTAAGAGGCGGCAGGAACAGGCGGAGCACATCCAGACGGTACATCAGATCTCTCCGGAACAGTCCCTGCTCGGAAAGTTTTCCAATACTCTTATTGGTGGCGGAAATAATGCGCACATTAACATCAATCACTTTATTGTCACCGATCCTTCGCACCTGTCTCTCCTGCAGTACTCTTAAAAGCTTACTCTGAATGGATAGGGATATCTCCCCAATTTCGTCCAGAAAAAGAGTTCCCCCATGGGCCAGCTCAAAAAGCCCTATTTTCCCGCCTTTGCTTGTCCCGGTAAAGGCGCCTTCCACATATCCAAACAGTTCGCTTTCCAGCAGATTCTCAGGCAGGGCCGCGCAGTTGATCGCTACAAAGGGTCCATTTTTACGCTGGCTGCTGTTGTGGATGCTTTGGGCAAACAGCTCCTTGCCCGTTCCCGTCTCCCCCACAATGATGACATTGGAATCAGAGTCAGCATACCGTTTGGCGTTCTCTATGGTATTGTGAATAATACTGCTCTGATAAATGATGTCATCAAAGGTATATTTGGCCTGGAAGCCCCGCTCGCTTAACTTGCGCCGGATCTGGCTTTCCAGGTCCTGGATCATAGTAATGTCAGAGAGATTGAAAATAACTCCTGACATTTCATTGTTGGCAATGACCGGCGTACAACTCACAGATACGGTAACCTTGGTTCCGGGAATAGCAAGGATCCGCCCTGTTTCCCCCTGCCCGCTGGCAACAACGGAAAGGAACATCTTATGAAGATAGGGAAGAACCTGCTTTAGGGGCTGGTTCATCAGGCTGATATCCCCATTCATCTGACGCACCACCCGGTTACGCACCTTGATTACGCCCCCGGAATCCACATAAAGTAAACCGTCCTTGGATGAATAGATGATGGTCTTATACATCTGGGAAATGATCCGTTCCTGGCGGATCTGGTCCACTGTATGAAGAGTCTCATCCAATGTCTGCAAAACCGTATCCTCCCCTGTCCGTATTATAACAGACGGGATATTGTACTGCCGCGCCAGGATGTTGGCTGAATACCCGCCGATCAGGGCATCGCATCCCGCTGCTTTGGCTTTTTCCAGAGTAGCGGGCAATTCCTCCGGATTGATGGGAGCATAGACTTCCGCGCTTGTCTTAAATAAACGGCAGATATCCTTTACCTCATACATCTGCCCGCTGAATCCGCATACTGCGATCTTTTTTGGATGGTAGGTCTCACAGCATTCGGAAATGGCCCTCACCACATCATATCCTGAGATGGATAATCCTATCGTAGGGATCTGTGTGTATTTAGCAGATGTTTTTAGTGCCGAGTACCCCCTTGCAATGATCGCATCATACTGGTCAGCCGGAACATCCAGCGTATCCTCCACTGTCATCACCCGGATATCCGCATTCAGCCGTTGACTCTCAGGATGATGTGCAACCACGTATTCTACCTTATCTTTTAACTCGGGATACGGGACAATAAATAAAAGACGGATCATAGTTTACCCCCATGTTTTATCATAATAGATGTTGCAAAAATGTTGTGTTGCGAAAATGTTGCATTGTTTTGATTATACAACGCTGCAACATTTACAGTCAAGAGACAGAATGGAGGGATCATTTTCCCCATTCCTGTACCGGCGTGGTTTTTGCCTGGAATGTAAAGACATAAAAAAACATTATTACGTCTGGCATGAAAATTGCTGTATAATAGGTATAAATGAAATACCGCAAGGTAAAAGGAGGTATACCCATGGCTGTATTAGGATGCATTGCCGATGATTTCACCGGGGCCAGTGACGCGGCTTCCTTTCTGGTAAAAGGAGGTATGAGCGTCCGCCTTTACAACGGAATCCCGGATCAACCGGCTTTAGAAAAAGGCCCGGACCGCCATCATTCCCCGGACCGCCCTGACGATGCCCAGGCCATTGTCATTGCATTAAAATCAAGAACCCAGGAAACCAGCCGGGCCGTGGCCGACAGTCTTAGGGCCGCCCGCTTTCTGCTGGCTCAGGGCGTTAAGCAGATCTATTTTAAATATTGTTCCACCTTTGATTCCACCCCCAAAGGCAATATCGGGCCGGTAGCCGATGCCTTAATGGACCTTATGAAGGCCCCTTACACATTGCTGTGCCCCGCTCTTCCGGTCAATGGGCGAACGGTGGAACACGGAATGCTCCTGGTCAATGATGTTCCCCTCCATGAGAGCCATATGAAGAACCATCCCCTGACCCCCATGTGGGACTGCAGGATTGATAAGCTGATGGAACCTCAGAGCCGCTATGAATGCCGCTGCCTTACCACGGAAGAAGTGGAACATTTCTCCCCCGGGTCATTGGAACAGGTTCTCGGATCCCCCCTCTACCTGATCCCTGATTATAAAGAACCTGAAGACGGCACACGGATTGCCGCTGCCTTCGGCCATCTCCCCCTTCTCACAGGAGGAAGCGGACTTCTGGAGCCATTGGCGCAAATGTGGACAAGCAGGCTCTCCTCAGAAGGCCATATACCCGAGAGCGGTACTGATGGAAAGGCCCTGCTGTTGGCAGGAAGCTGTTCCAAGGCCACCCTGGGACAGATCGCATGGTACCAAAGCCAGGGAAAACCATGTTATAAACTGGATCCGGCAGCCATGCTGGATGGAAAGCAGACCCTGGAAGATGCATGGCAGTTCATAGAAACGCACAGCAACAGCCCTGATACGGTCCTTGTGTACAGCTCCGATACCCCTGAAAAAGTGAAGGAATTCCAAAAACTGGGTATAGAAAAAGTAGCAGACATGCTGGAAGGCACCACAGCCCGGCTGGCAGTCCGTGCCGTGGAACAGGGCTACACCAGGATCATCTCCGCGGGGGGAGAGACCTCCGGCGCAGTGACCAAAGGGCTGGGATTCTCCTCCTATTGGATGGGGGAAAGTGTGGCTCCCGGAGTACCTATCATGGTACCGGCGGAACGGCCGGATATCCGTCTGATCCTCAAAAGCGGAAACTTTGGGCAGGAGGATTTCTTTGGCCGCGCCCTTACAATGACATCCAAGTAACAAGGACACCAACATAATGATCTGGAGGGAAAAATGGATTCTGTATTACATGATAAACTGAACTCCGCTGTATGGGCTGCCCACAGCCTGTTTCAGCGGGGAAAGACGGCCGGTTCCTCGGCCAATATGAGTTTCCGTCACAATGACCTTATCTATATCAGTGCCAGCGGTTCCTGCTTCGGCACTATGAGTGAAGAGGATTTTGCAGCAATCAGCCTGGACGGAACACCTGTGTCCGGTAAAAAGCCCAGCAAGGAATGGCCTCTGCATCTGGCTCTTTATGAGAAATCAGAGGATATTGGAGCCGTGATCCATACCCATAGCACCTACTCCGTGCTGTGGACATTTGTACCTGACCTTTCGGAGCACGATTGTATTCCGGACCATACTCCTTATCTGAAAATGAAGTTGGGCACTGTTGGACTGGTCCCCTACGAAAAACCGGGCTCCGATGCACTGTTTGCCGCATTCAGGGAACGTGTCCATGAAAGCCAGGGATATCTGTTAAGGAACCATGGTCCGGTTGTGCCCGGCAAAACAGTAATGGATGCGTTCTACTGCCTGGAGGAGCTGGAAGAGAGCGCCAGGGTTGCCTGGGAACTGTACCGGGCAGGGCTGCATCACCTGTAACGGAGCTTAATGCGCATCCTTCTTCTTATCTGAGGAAAAAATCGTGAAACATAAAAGAAGCCGCAGAACGTATGATCTGCGGCTCACAAAAATCCCTTATACCATTCCCATAAATCGTAACCACCATATCCCTGCCGGCAGCGTGACAGCGGAAAGCAGCATGGAAACCGTAATAACGGCGGCCCCCAGCTCACCATCTCCCCCCATCTTTTTTGTCACAATATAGACATTCATGGCTGATGGAACCGCAAACATCACAAAGGCAGTCACCATCTGCTCCGGGGTAAATCCCAGCCACAGCATGGGAACCGCAAAAAGAAGGGGAGTGACCACTACCTTATAGACAGCCCCAAACATGATCCATGCCCCCCTGCCCGCAAAGGCGGAGGGCCTGGTTCCTGCTCCGATCAGTATAAGAGCCATGGGGGTTGAAAGCTGCCCCAGATAAGCCAGGGCCTTGTCCACAGCGGATGGAAGGCTGATGTTCATCAGGGAAAAGGGCAGGGCTGCAAGAATGGCCACTATCATGGGATTGGTCAAAATATCCTTAAGCATCTTCTTCCAGCTAACCTTCCGGCCCAAAGGATCATAGTAGGATAATACGATCGTAGCCAGTACATTGTAGAAAGGCAGCACAAAGGTGACCACCATGATCGTGGACGGCACAGACTCCCTGCCCAGAATGCTCTGGCAGATCGGAAGGCCCAAATACACAAAATTCCCCCTAAAGGCACTGTGGACCACCGCGCTTACAGCGGTCCTGTCCTTAACCAGCAGGACACATAACGTCCATGCCACTGCAAAGGACACGCAGGTACAGATCAACAGATAGGCGGTAAACCTGATATCCAGGCATTCGCTGAAGTTACTGCGTGATACATCCAGGAATAACTTGGCCGGAAGCGCGGTATAAAACACCAGGGATGTGGCCTGTGATACAAAATCCCCTGTCAATATCTTCTTTTTCCCTAAATAAAAGCCGATTCCCATTACCATGAATACAGGTATGACTGAATTGAGGCTGAATATGATATGTTCCATTACGGCAATACTCTCAGTTCTTTAAAATTCCGGCCCTCTCCTGTGTGTTCAAAGGGTCCCGGTGTGGGATGCTGTCCCCGTCTGATGCCCAGAAAGTCTTCCTCTATGCGCAGCGGCGAACCGTCCGGGTTCTCATATGGCTGTTCGGTCTCAAAGGCATTTCCCAACATTGACGTGGAGACAAACTCTGTCTCCATCTGAGGCAGATGGTCATAGAGATTGGTGCGGAAATAATAGGCTCCGTCCCTTTTAACCAGTTCAAAATAGATCCTGTTCTCCCTGTCCACATAATTAAGGCGTTCCTTTGCATAAGGTTTGGCGCCGTTAAAATATGCATTCCCGCTGACATACATGGGGAGATGGCTATTATAGTCATAACGGCGTCCCCATGAGGTCTCCGGCGTGCCCTCATCTGTAAACTGGTAATAATATTCATCGTGAAGTGGATAGTTATCATAAATATGAAGCCCTGCCTCTATATTTACCTGGGGATTCATACCCACCAGCCTGGCCACCTCCGGGTTGCGCACCTGCCTTTTCTCCTCAGGCAGATCCGGCTGGATAAATATATTATTATAAAACCGGTCATCACCATTGTTAATTGTCATGCAGCCCATGATATCAGTCTCATGCGGGAAATGATAAGGCGTAAACCTGCCCTCCGAACTTCCGATGTCAATGGGACCGGCAATGATATTGTGGACAAAGGCCAATCCCTGGGAACGCTCCCTCAGCGCAAACCTGGAAAGGAACAAATTATTGTCAACAAGGGCAGGTCCGTGGCTCACCTCAATATACAGGTCCTCACTGATCCTGGTGTCCTCCTCCCCGTGGTTATCGTGGAACAGGTTGCAGGAAACCCTGGTCCCCTGTGTCTGCCAGTCCAGCCATATCCCCCTGTGGCAGTGGTGGATATGATTGCGGCGTATCACGGTATCGATCGCTCCATGGAGTTTAATACCGCCCAGTTCCGAACCGGAAAACTCCCCGTATGTATTAATATGATGAATCTCATTCCCCTCGATCAGTGAAAAGATCCCTCCCAGATGACCCACAATGCCTGTCTGTCCGCAGTTAAATATCTTGTTGCGGCGTACAATGTGGGATCCCACTGTCTCCTTGCTCCATCCCGTGTGCTGCGCGTAGTGCACCAGGTCCCGCTCCAGCTGTGTTCCAGATTTAATACGGTCCTTTGTCCAGCGGTTATCCGAAGGATGCCAGCACTTTCCCAGACTGACGCCTGAACATCTGGCGTCTGAGATCTCGCAGTCCTCTATGATCCACCCCACGCTCCAGTGGGGACCGATCAGTCCGTCCTGGAATGCGGTGGGCGGTGCCCACTGGGTGGCTGCCTGCTTTAAAACAAATCCGGAAACCGTGATATAATTGGTATGGGTCTGTTCCGGGAAAAATACTCTGCGCCGCACATTGATCTCCACAAGGTTCTCCGCCGGTGTCCCGTCCGGAAACCTGGCGTAGATTACCGTACTGTCTCCGTCCTGCACGGTGTACCATTTGTGCTGCCTGGAATATTCCCTATCCCACGCCCATTCCAGCGGTTCGTCACTATATAGTTTGTCCAGGCTGTCCTCTTCATAGAGTGCCTGACCGTTACAATACACCTGTCCCACATGGTTGACTCTTCCCAGCCCCCGGTACCAGTCTCCGTATACCTCTGTGGTGTACGGATTATAACCGCTGAAGAATCCGTCCGGAATCCTTGTCATCCATGTATCATCCTTTACATGGGTCCACTCCTTTATCTCCTCAGCGCCGCTGATAACCGCGGCTCCCGGGACCTCGGAACAATATACGATCCTGTCCCGGTCAGAGGTTCCTCCATGCTTAGGGTTCACACACTCCCGGTAGATTCCCGGTGCTACGATCACTTTATCCCCGGGCAGGGCAATTTCCGCTGCCTGTGTGATCCTGCAAAAAGGCGCCTGTCTCGAACCGTCTCCTGTCAAAGATCCCTTGGCAGATACATAATATTCCATAATAAGTCCTCCTCCAGATGATATCTGTTTTGTTCCGTCCGCCGGATGATCCGCCCTTTACCGGGCGCGCCTACCCCTTCACCGCCCCCTGGGTCAACCCGTTGGATATCTGCTCCTGTGCTGAGAAATAGGCAATGATCACCGGCAGTGAACTGATAAAAACAGCACACATAATGGCTGGTATGTTTACTGCCGCCTCCCCGTAAAAGTTCTTAAGGCCCACGGGAAGCGTCATCCTGTTCTTGCTGTCCACCAGCGTCATTGCATAAATGAATTCATTCCAGGTATGGAGAATGTCATAGATGACAACCGTGGATACCGCAGGTTTGGCCAGGGGCATGATAATGCGTCCGTACAGTGAAAATGATCCGCACCCGTCTATAATGGCCGCTTCCTCGATCTCGTGTGGAATATCCCTGAAAAACTGGGTGATGATAACCGTGGAGATGGGAATGCTGAAGCTTACATATGGGCCGATGAGGGCGATCAGATGATTGTAAATATTCAGGTCCTTGGAAATCACATAGATCGGTATCAGGGTCGTATGGACCGGGATCATCATCCCTATCATAATAACTGCAAATAACAGCTCTGCCCCTTTAAAACGAAGCTTGGATATGGCAAAGCTTACCATGGTGGAACAGAGGATCACCAGAACCACCGCTGAAACGCACACAATAATGCTGTTTAGGAAATACTTTAAAAAATCCCCGGTAAGGACCAGCCTGAAATTATCCAGGCAAAGGGAGGCTGGAAATCCCCACGCACTTCCAAAATACTCCTTTTGTGTCTTAAAGGATGTCATGATAATAAATATAAAGGGATACACGGTGATGACTGTTATGATCAGACAAAGGGCGTATTGAAGCGCGCGGACGATCCCTTTTAGTAAACCTGCATTGTCTTTCAACCTGTCTTCCTCCTCCCTGATTTCCTGGAACGCTCGCCGCCGATCTCTCCAAAGGCCGAGGTTGCTCCATAGTACACAATGGCAAAGGTTCCGCAGAACAGGAACAAAAAGCTGGCAATGGCGCTGGCATATCCCATATTCCATCCCTGGATCCCCTGCTTATAGAGATAGGTGGCGACCAGCTCACTGGCGCCGCTGGGCCCTCCCCCTGTCATGATCCAGATCAGATCAAAATACTTTAAGGACCCCACAATATTCAGCAGGGCGGCTGTCCGTATGGTGGGCAGCAGGAGCGGAAAGGTCACATTCCAGAAACACTGCCAGCTGCCGGCCCCGTCCAGTTTGGCTGACTCCATCAGTTCCCCCGGCACATTAGTCAGCCCTGCTTTTAAAAGGATCATATAAAAGGGGATAAATGTCCAGCATATAACAATGAGAACGCACGGCAGCGCATATGCCGGTTCTCCCAGCCAGCCCTTTACCAGATTCCCCTTTCCAATTCCCCGAAGAACGGCCTGCAAAAGGCCGAAATTCGGGTCATACATCAGATTCCACAGAATACCGGTGGCTGATGTGGAGAGCAGCACGGGCAAAAACCAGAGCGCTTTGTATATCCGCACCCCCTTCAGCCTGGAATTGATCAGCAGCGCAAGGATCAATGCTCCAGGAAGCTGGATACAGATGGATGTCACCATTAAGATCAGGTTGTTCTTAAGGGCATTCCATACATTGGGATCGTGGACCAGGCGGACCCAATTGTCCCACCCGGCCCATCCTTCCGACATTATACCATTCCAGTCCAAAAAACTGAAATAGATTGTTTTGCCAATGGCAAAAACATTATAAAATCCATAAAAAAACAGTGTTGGAGCTATAAATACCAAAATGGTCAGAATACGCTTGACCGAAATGGTCCTGCCTTTTTTCTGAACAGGTATGTCAAGCCCCGCGGCATTGGTATGATCAGACATAAGGCCTCCTTAACTTACAGGCATGAACGGATTACTGTTTCAGTTCTCCGTAACATTCAACCGCTACCTTCTCAAGACCTGCGGCCGCTTCCTCCGGTGTCATGGTACCTCCGTAAAGGGCCTGGGTATAGTCCTTGAACGCTTCGCCCAGCTCTGCAACAAACTGCTGGTCGTAGAAATTCTGGGTCCAGTCGGCCTGGATCAGGTTATCAAACTGTTCCTGGACCAGCGGGTCACTGATCGTTACATCCTTTGCGCCTGTAAAGCAGTTTCCGGCGTCAATATAGTCCTGGCTGAAATCCGCATTGGTGAGATAATACAGGAAATCCGCTGCCATCTCCGGATATTCACACTGGGATGAGATGGAGAATACATTTCCACCGGCAACAATGCCCAGTTCCCCGGAGTCATTGCAGGCCGGATATGGGAAGGTGCCCACCTTTTCATAAAACTCTGCATCCTCAGCCACACAATTGCTCAGGAATCCATTGGTCATGATAAACATGGCCGCCACTTCATTATAGAACAGCATACGGCTGCCGCCTGCATTATGGTCGATTCCATTGGTCCCGTCCGGATAGTAGCCTTTCTGAGAAAACGCGGATATGCGGCGTCCGGCCTCGATAAAATGCTCATTATCAAAAGAAACGGTCCTGTTGGAAAGCCCCTTGGACATCTCCTCTCCCCCCAGGTTCACACCCAGCATGGTATATTCCAGCAGTCCCGGCCACTTATTCTTATTTCCCAATGCAAAGGGGACATAGCCTGCGTCCTTCAGGCTGGCACATACGGCATCCAGTTCTTCCCATGTTGCAGGTACTTCCAGATTCAATTTGTTAAATATCTCCGTATTATAAAATATCACGGAAGGCGCGATTCCGATCCCCATTCCATAGATCCTGTCGTCAAAGGTGGAAATGCCGAACTCAAAGTCATAGTATTCATCCTTATACGGTGCGATGAGATCCGTAATATCAGCCACTAATCCATATTCAATGTATGTCTTAAGCACATCGCCGCCCCAGTTCATAAATACATCCGGGATATCCGTGGCCCCTGCCCCCATGACGGTTTTGATCTTTGTCTTGTACGCATCACTGTCCAGGCGGGTCTGTTCCACCGTAACATTCGGATATGCCTTATTAAAACGCTGGATCCCATGATCATACATCTGCTGGCGCACATCATCCGTGGCACCGTGCCAGAAGCTCAGGGTGTACGTCACATCACTTTTGATCTCAGGATCCGCTTCCTGGTCACCTTCCGAACCGGCCGGTGCAGCTTCCCCTGCCGCCTGGGCCGATACGGCCTCTGCCGTCCCCTGATCCGGTGCAGATGCAGAGCCCCCGCTGCCGGCACACCCCATCACGCTGCCGCCTGTCAACACAACCGCCATCATCATTGCTGCAAGTCTTCGTTTCATAATGTCCCTCTCCTTTACATTTGTTCTTATCGGGTTTCTATGTATTTATTTCATGGTTCCCGTCTGCCGTCCCATTCTCTTTCTTTACACCCCTTAAACCGGCCTTGATAAGTTCACGGATCATATCCGACCTGGAACGGTCGTAGAACCGCTCTTTCTTTTCCTTATCCAAAACGGCTTCAATATCAGGCGTAACTGCGAAGGTCAATTTTTTTAGCCCGGTACCCATGAATATCACCTCCTTTTTCAATAGTTCAGAACCTATGAACCTGTCTCAATTATAGTTCATAGGTTCTGAACCTGTCAAGGCTTTTAAGGCACACTTTTTTGCCTCTTTTAGTAACCTTTTTTGCTTGACAGAACCTATGAACCTGGGTATTATATGAACTAAGGAGGTACTTGATTATGCCTACAGAGAAACCGCGTTATACGATAATTGTTGATGATGATCTACTCAGACAGATTGATGATTTCCGCTTTGAAAACCGCTTTCCCAGCCGTTCCGCCGCCACCTTGGATTTGATACGCCGCGGCATCGAACAGCTAAGGAAGGAGCAGGAAACATCCAGGAAGGACAGCGACCGGGAATAAGCGACAGAATATAGACAGGACAGACTTCGGAATACACAAAAACATTCCCCCTGCAGCAGGCCGTCCCATGATACGGGACCATCTGCTGCAGGGGGAATTTATTGTTCTTCTTTATATTGGATCTTATACAGTTCCAGGCGTCTGTTACGCCTGCTTTGTTTCATTATAGGCAGTGATCGCCTCAGTGATATTGGAGGCGGTTCCGCTTTGGATTATCCTGGACAGTTCGGATAGCCTGTCCGGCTCCAAAAACTCCTTCCCCAGATAGGGGCCAAAGGTGTCCGTGATCCGGATATTCTGTTCCTTAATGCTGTTTTCCAGATTCCTGAGAGCCAGGGATGTATCCTCCAAAGCCTGCTTTAAGTCATCCAGATGGGACTTGTGGCTGGCCACGATCTCGTCTGAGATAATGTTCTTTGTGACGCTCTCAAAGGTGTTCAGGGCATCCTTTTTCCTGGTGGTGATCTCGGACAGTTCCTGTTCCACGCACGCTATCTCATCATCATATTTCTCAAGGTCATATATGTCTTCATTGCCGTCCTTCTGGATGGTATGGGTGATCACCCTGATCTTCTTCCGGTTGGCGCGCAGGGTGTTGCGTATGGCCCGGCCGCGTTTTAAAGCGTCCTGATAACGCAGGCGGGTCTTATTGCCAACCAGTACGTATAACCCGCCGAACAGCAGCACATCCAGAAAGTACACCGCTGCCAGATACCACATCTGCCGCTGCTGCAGCAACAGAAAATAGATCCCGCAGGGGACAGCCAGGAAGCAGACCAAAATGGTCATAAAGAATAACATGAACTCCTTCACGCCCCTGGGATCGTACAGGGCATAATAATAGGTGCTGTTGCAGAACCCAGGTACCCGCTCCTTCTGGAACAAAGTCTTCATCTGCAGCTTCAGTTCACGGTTATGCTCCCGCAGTTCGCTGGTCTCCTCAGCGATCCGCTCCTTCATCCCCTTATTCTTAGCCTTCTCCCGTTTTGCCCGGGCCTTTTTAAGCCGTTCCTGGCCCTTTGCAATCTCTTTATCATAGCTGGAATTAATCTCATCCAGCCGCTTCTTAACAGTCTGGTTCACAGCGTCCGCCACTGCCCGGTTCGCTGTCTCCAGCTCCTGTTCCTGATGTTCCTCTTCATCTGCCAGCTGAGCTGCCGTATTTTGGTCACAGTTCAGACGGTACACTGCATCCCTGGCATCTGCCAGAAACCTTACATAATCTGTAATTGCGGGTCCCACCTGCATTTCCTCCTTATGGGAACTTTTGTAACATCTTACAATTTTGTGCAAAGCCATACTATGTATAGCTTACTACAAATAGCCCCTTGGAGCAAGTGATGTTACAAAAAATTCAAATATGACAGAAATATGTCTGAACTGCTGCGATATGTGGTCAGGTGGGACTGACCTTTATGGCTTCATGCCTACGCCGCCCTGTATGAAGAGTGTATCCCCTGTTATGTACTTGGCATCATAGCTTGCAAGGAATACACAGACCTTTCCTATATCCTTCTGTGCGTCCCCGTACCGGCCCAGCGGGATGGCATCCAGGTTCTTCTTAAACATCTCCGGGTTTTCCTGTCCCCACTGGGCCAGCTTATCCGTCATCACAAGAGGCAGGACCACATTTACATTGATATCGTAAGGCCCCCATTCATTGGCAGCCACACGGGACATTCCGCGGATCCCCTCCTTTGCCGCCGCATAGGAACTCTGCCCCGGCTTACCGGAAATGCCTGCTCCGGATGCAAAATTGATCACGGATCCTTGGGTCTCCTTCAAATAAGGAAATGCATGCTTCATGTAAAAAAAGGTTGCATACAGTCCGGAATAAATGGCCTTGTCAAAGTCCTCCTGGGTGTGCTCCACCAATGTCAACCCGGAAGCTGAAGTCTGGGCGCTGTTGATCAGCACATTCAGCTTGCCGAAATGTTCCACGCCTTTTTCAATGGCAGCCTTTACCTGATCCTCCCTGGCCCCGTCCGCAACGCAGATCACCACATCTGTGCCAAAATCACGCTCCAGCTCTTCCTTTGTCTTCTCCATGCCTCCTGGGAAAATGTCGGTAAGTATCATGCTGGCGCCCTCATCAGCAAATGCCCTGGCCACGCCTCTGGCAATTCCGCCTCCGCCTCCTGTGAGCAATACAACACGGTCTTCCATTCTTCTTAAATGCTGCATACACGTATCCTCCCTCATCACAATCTCATTAATAATTTTCAGAAAACTCATCGTGATTACCATTATAGACGCGTATATTTATTTGTCAATAAGGATTTTTTCGTTAATTAATTATTTATCAGCGTAGTTTTTCTTATATATTCAGAATTTATATGGTATAGCGTGGAAGACCTTTCCTTATTTTTCCGTTTATTAACTAAAACTTTTTTTGATTGTATTATTATTTAACAATATTTTTTTGATTCCAATCTTTACTTGCGGACTGCCCAGGCCTTTGGCAGGTATTTTATGGTTCCTTCCACCATGTCCCGGACCAGTTTCCTGATATCCTCCTCCCTGCAGTTCCTGCCCCTTACCTGGGGATCATTCATAAATGCCTGCACCACCAGCTCCTCATTGCAGGTCAGGGCAGCCTCCAGTATGGTTTCATGATTTTCCACCGCGGGCATGATCAGGGCCTTTACCGGCTCCGGCACACTGCCTGCCAGCACCGGCCGGATAGCGTCCCGCTCAAATACGGCATTGGTTTCCACCACCGCGCCGGCCGGAAGGTTGGGGATCTGAAGTCCTGTATTGGGTATGTTCACATTGCTCACCACCCGCTCCAGGCCGCACAGCGCCTTGATCAAAAGGATTCCCTCCTCCCCTGTGGGCTTTAAGTCTATCTCCGTCTCTCCGCACAGAAGTTTTCTGCTCTTCTCCATGCGGTTTTCCAAGTCTTCTTTCCGCCAATCCACTGAGGTCAGGCCGAACTTCCAGCGCGCCACGGTCTCAGGATCCTTCAGATACTCATCCCCCGGCATGAACTCAGCCAGGTGGCGGTCACCCGCCGCCGCAATCAGCCCGTACCGCCTGAACAGGTCGAATTTTACCCTGTGGGCGCAGGCAAAGCATGCATTTGCCCAGTTGGTATCGCGCTCCGCATACCCCTCTTCAAAATGCTCATCCACATACTTCCTGTACATGGGGAACAGGTCGATCCCCTCATAGGAAGCATAGTCAAACCAGGTGAAATGGTTGATACCCAGGACATTTACACGGATATCCTTCCTGTTAATACCCTTAAGCCCCATGGTATCTTCTAATAATCCCTTCAGGACTTTCTGTGTGCCGAACACCTCGTGGCAGCAGCCGAACGCCTTGATCTGTGGAAATACATGGTACAATGTTTTTACACACAATGACATGGGGTTGGTGTAATTGATGACCCAGGCCCGGGGCGCATAATCCCTGATAGCTTTGGCAAACTCCACATACATGGGAATGGTGCGCAGTGCCCTGATCATACCTCCCGGGCCCGCGGTATCCCCCACGGACTGATAGATCCCCAGACGCTCCGGCATATGGACATCCACCGCCATCTCATCAAAAGTGCCCGGAAGAATGGAAATGACTACAAAATCCGCTCCTGTCAGCGCCTCCTCCAGGCTCATGCAAGTCTCATATGTCCACTTCCCCGCTGCCTCAGGGCGCCGGGACAGCCGGTTACCAATGATTTCATTGGCCCTGGAAGCCTCCGCATCTATGTCATACAGCCTGATGGTGCCGCTTATGGAAGATTCCATGGCCAGATCCGTCATAAATGTCCTGGCCCATCCCCTGGAGCCGCCTCCTATGTATGCGATCCGGATGTCATTTACCCTTTTATCCTCATATCTCATGTTACATACCGTCCTTTCACTGGTGTTATGTTCCTGGTGTTATGTTATACTGGACATTATAGATAAATTTAGTATAATTGTCTTATGATATATTGATTTATCACAAGCTTTATCAAACAAAATTTACTTATTGGTTTATCCATTATTTTTTAATAACTGGTAATTCTATAGGAACGGAGCCGGAGGTGTCCATGGAACAGATGATCTACCGGGAGAGGATTCCCGGAATTGCCATTGACCGCATTTTACGGGAACCTGGCTTTACCATGCCCAGCAAGCATCTTCATGATGATTATGAGATCTATTATCTGGTGGAAGGAGAGCGCTACTACTTCATTGACAGGACCACCTATCACGTGACAGGCAGAAGTCTGGTGTTCATTGACAGGAACCGGATCCACCAGACCAGCCAGTGCGGGACCGGCAGCCATGAACGGATCCTCATCTCCCTGAGCCAGCACCCCTTTGGGGATTTTCTGTCCCTTACCGGGGAAATGTCCCTGTCCGGCTTTTTCAGCGCCCATACAGGCATCCTGGAATTAGACCAGGAAGGACGTCCTCTGGCGGAATCCCTTATGGATACCCTGGCCTCCGAACTGCACGGACAAAAGCCCGGCTTTCAGCACATGGCCATGTCGGCGCTATCCCGGCTTCTGATCCATGCCCAGCGGCATTTTTCCAGCCCTTCCCACATATCATCCAGGCTTCCTGTATCCACCCAGCCCAAGCACCGGCTTGTGGATGATGCAGCCTCCTATATCACGGAAAACTACAGTAAGGACCTGTCCCTGGAAACCGTGGCCGCTCAGTTTTATGTAAACAAATGCTATTTGAGCCGTATCTTCAAGGAAGCCACCGGCTTTACGGTCAATGAATATATCAACATGGCCCGTGTACGCCGCGCACGGGAGCTTTTGTCCGCCACCTCCATGAGCATCACGGAAGTGTCCTGTCTCCTGGGTTATGACTCCATCACCTATTTTGAGCGGGTATTTCACAGGTATACCCAGACCTCGCCCATGAAATACAGAAAAGCATACAGCGCCCAGCATGTGGACCATGCTTTTTAAAAAATCCTTTTAAAACCCGGTATAAAATGATATACTAAATCACAAACGCCGCTCCTTATGGGGCGGGGAATCAACCGTAAAGGAGAAGCCTTATGTTCAGAATGTGGGGAAAACTAATGAAGGACAACCATCTGCTTCAGGACACGGTCATATGTATATCCGACTACTCCCTGTCCAGGACACAGATGGTATTTAACTCCCTGGACTCCATCTGTTATGAATTTAATCTGGAAAAACCCATGTGGCTGGATTCCACTGTAAAGGATTTCCAGCTCCATGATAAAACACGTTTTACACAGGACAATTTTATCGAAACCATTGACTTTGATTTTCTTGAAATACAGGTGATCGAGGAATAAGACGTGAAGGATCTGTTTACCATCGGGGAAGTTGCAGAACTGTTTTCAATCAACATACGTACGCTCCGCTATTATGATGACATTGGTATCCTGCACCCGGAGACCACGGACCCCCAGACCGGATACCGCTATTATACTACCCGCCAGTTTGAACGGCTGAACACCATCAAATACCTGCGCGCCCTTGGCATGTCCCTGAAAAAGATCGCTCTGTTTTTTGAGAGCAGGGATGTGTCTGTCATGCAGACACTCCTGGAAGAGCAGCACAGGGAAACTCTGTTGCGCATCAGCCAACTGATGCAGGTGGAGCGGAAACTGGAATACCGTCTCCAGTCATTGGAAGATGCCCTCCATACACCGCCCGGTATGATCCGGCTGCTGCACTTTGGGCAGCGACAGGTTGCATATTTACGCAAAAATATTCCCCTGGGCGATGATCTGGAGTACTCCCTTCGGGAGTTGGAACGGACCAATACGCTGGAACCCGTAATGTTCCTGGGAAAGGTGGGGGTCTCCATATCGGCCCATGAACTGGTCAGGCGGCATTTTGAATCATTTTCCGGTATCTTTGTGCTTTTAGAGCAGGAGGACCATTACCATGGTGAGGAGCATTACCTGATGGCAGGGGATTACCTGACCATCCGCTTTACAGGCACCCATACGGAAGCTGCTCCTTATTATATGAAGCTTTTGGATCACATGGCTGAAAACGGATACCGGTGCTGCGGTGATTCTGTGGAGATCACGCTGATCGATGCCGGTTTTACCAATGACGCCTCCCAATATGTCACTGAGATCCAGATCCCCATTGAGCAGAACTATTAAAAAAATCCATTGACCCTCCAGTAACTGGAGGGTTTATCTTATTTATAGCAATGATACAAGGAGTGGATGATAATGAAAAATGACAACCTGCTGACAGAAGGAAATGTATTTCGTGTGCTGCTGAAATTCTCAGTTCCCTTTCTCATAGCCAACATCATACAGGCCCTTTACGGCGCCGTGGATCTGATGGTCATTGGCTGGTACTGCGCGCCGGAGAGTGTGGCTGCCGTATCCACCGGAACCCAGGTAACACAGATCATCACCAGCATGGTGTCCGGCCTTACCCTAGGCAGCACGATCATGGTAGGGAAATATACAGGCATGAAGGACGAGGACCGGACCCGCAAAACCATTGGAACCACATTATCCGTATTTGCCGTCATAGCCATTCTTCTGACCATTGTGATGCTGACCTTTAAGGGTCCGATCCTGGCCGCCCTTAAAACTCCGGCCGCCTCCCTGAAGGAAGCCAATGGCTATGTGACCATCTGCTTTTACGGCATCTTCTTCATCTGCGGCTACAATGCGATCAGCGCTGTCCTCAGAGGATACGGTGATTCCCGCAGACCCATGTACTTTGTTGCCCTGTCCTGTGTGCTGAACATCATCGGGGATATCATGTTTGTAAAATACCTGGGGCTGGGTGTGGCGGGAACCGCCCTGGCCACTGTCTTGTCCCAGTCCATCAGTATGATCTGCTCCATTATCTATCTGAACAGGAGCAGGTTCATCTTTACATTCAGCCTTAAAAACCTGCGTATTGACCGGTCGCTGGCAAAAGAGCTGGCCATGGTGGGGATTCCCATCTCCTCCCAGGAATGTATGGTCCGCCTCTCCTTTCTCTACCTGACCTCGGTCACCAACCGTCTTGGGGTGAATGCAGCGGCAGCCGTGGGCATTGCCAGCAAATATGACTTATTTGCCATGCTGCCCGCCACTTCCATTGCAAGCGCCCTGGCCGCCATCACGGCACAGAACTACGGGGCCGGGAAACCGGAACGGGCCAGACAGTCCCTGGCCGCAGGCATTGGTTTCTCTGTGCTGGCCTCCTCCCTATTCTTTTTGTGGGCACAGCTTTCCCCCCAGACCATGATCGGATTGTTCAACACCAATCCTGATATCATCTCTGCAGGCATCCCATTTTTTCACTCCTGCAGCTTTGACTACCTTGCAGTATCCTTTGTATTCTGTCTCAATGGGTTCATGAACGGGCGGTCCAAAACAGTGTTCACCATGATCAGCTGCTGCTTTGGGGCGCTGGCCCTGAGAATCCCTCTCATATGGCTGGCCTATACATATTGCCCCGACAACCTGTTTGTGATCGGCTCCATTGCCCCCGCTGTCTCAGGATTTATGGCAGTCTATACCATGGGATTTGTTCTGCGGCAGATTCGGACGGACCGGGCTGCTGTAACCGGATTACGGTTGGGGGATAATGCGGTCTAGCGGCAGTCCTTCCCCGAAAAAGACTCGAAAAAAGACTCGAAAAGCCGCCCTGCTGACTTACCTCATCAACAGGACGGCCTTTTATCTTAAAATGATTTACTTAAAACACACGGTCCATCACAGCCTTTTAAGCAGTTCTTCCCTCTGCGCCTCGAAACCTGGTTTACCCAGAAGTGCGAACATATTTTTCTTATAGCTCTCAACGCCCGGCTGGTTAAAGGGGTTAATACCCAGAATATAACCGCTCACACCGCAGGCGAATTCAAAGAAGTAGAACAGTTCTCCCAGATAGAACTCGTTCTGCTCCGGTACCTTAACCATCAGGTTAGGTACATTGCCGTCTGTATGGGCCAGAATGGTGCCGTTCATGGCACTCTTGTTCACGAAGTCAACACTCTTCCCTGCCAGATAGTTCATGCCGTCGGTATCCACGTCCTCTTTATTCAGGAGAATCTCAACCGGAGATTCTTCCACATTGATCACTGTCTCAAACATGATACGTGCTCCGTCCTGGATGAACTGTCCCATGGAGTGAAGATCTGTGGTAAGATCCACTGCCGCCGGGAGAATGCCTCTCTGGTCCTTGCCCTCGCTCTCGCCATAGAGCTGCTTCCACCACTCGGACACGTAGTGAAGGCTTGGCTCATAATTGGCTACAATCTCAACGGATTTGCCCTTGCGGAGCAGGATGTTGCGCACTGCTGCGTAAAGCAGGGCCGGGTTGGACTCATATGGGGTTTCAAGTGCTTTCTTCCGTCCGGAAGCCGCACCTTCCATCAATTGATCAATATCCGCTCCACTCACTGCGATGGGTAAAAGGCCTACTGCCGTCAATACGCTGAATCGCCCGCCTACATCATCCGGAACAACAAATGTCTCATAACCTTCCACATCCGCCAGATTCTTAAGGGCGCCTTTAGCCTTGTCTGTGGTTGCGTAGATGCGCTTGTTAGCCTCTTCCTTTCCATATTTTTCAATGAGCATTTCCTTAAATACGCGGAATGCGATCGCAGGTTCCGTGGTAGTGCCTGACTTGGAAATGATATTGATGGAGAAATCCTTGCCTTCCAATACCTGCTTTAAATCATGAATATATTTGCTGCTGATGCTGTTGCCTACAAAATAAATCTCAGGTGTCTTGCGAACGCTCTTGGGTAACACATTATAGAAGCTGTGTGACAGAAATTCAATGGCTGCCCTGGCACCCAGATAAGATCCGCCGATACCCACTACCAGCAGTACATCAGAATCATTCTGAATCTTATCTGCCGCTTTCTTAATCTTCGCAAACTCATCCTTGTCATAATCCACCGGCAAATCAATCCATCCCAGAAAATCGTTGCCTGCTCCAGATTTATTGAGCAAGGTCTCCTTTGCACTCATTACTGTGGTCTTAAAGTTGGCCATCTCCTCTGCAGAAATAAATCCTGCTGCCTTGGAATAATCAAATGTTATTTCCTTTCCCATAGTTTGCGCTCTCCTTTTCTTATGTCCATGGATAAACCATGCCTCTATCTATTGCGGTAAAGCCGCTTATCGTTTAAATTATAACATATTTTGACTTATATTACTATTTTTTTCTGACCCCCCTGACCTAATTTCAGGAAATGAACTCCTTTAGCAATTCTCCCAACATCCGTTTTTGTTCCGGATTCAAATCCTGCAGCCAGTTGTCCTTGGACTTGTCCTCCTGTCTCTCCCTGCTTGCCGCGGTCTGGTCCAGCCCGCGCCTGTTATTATTATTTGAACGGCGGTCTCTTGTAATGGAGCGTACAGGCGCCGGATCCCTGCGCTCCTCCTCTGCTGTAACAGCGGGCACATGCTCTGCGCCGCCTTCACGGTTCATTCTCGGCCACATCACATTTTCCATATAATCCTGCATACAGGTAAGAAGCTGCTGGCGTTTGGCCTCCAGATTCACCCCATAGTCCACCAGCATGGTGAACATTCCTGCCAGGATACCGATGGTGCCGTAGAGTACTATATAATAATTATCACTTCTATACCAATAAGAGAGAAATGCTGCTGTTCCGCCAGCCAGGAAGCAGAGAAGTGTAAGCTGCCCCGACAGGTTGTCCAGCCCTCTGACGGACATTCCCGCCATGCGAAGGCCATACATCTGGCGCTCCAGATAAACACGTGTATTGCTCATTCCCTGATTAATTCTATATGTATCCTCTGCATTCTGTTTCAAACCACGCAGACACTTGTTCTTAGTCAATGCCATATTGGTACTTTCTTTAATAAGTCGTTTGTAAAAGCTCCCCGCTATCAGACGGCTGAATACCCCCGCCAGACAGATTGCTGCCAGCACGTATAGTGCCTTTCCTGTTTGTAAAAAGCTAATCATAGTAAAATCCCCTTTCTTCTTCCCGGATTCCTTCCAGTTACTCTATATATTATTCACGGCTGCGGCCGTTGTTTGGGAAATGCCCCTGCAGTCAGGCGTTTCCCGGTAAGGTCTATTATAGCAACGGATTTTCATTTGGGAAGTTGAGAACCCCTAGAATCGTTCGCCAAATTCTCCTAAAAATCGATTCTGAGAGGTAAGATTTTTCTTGAACAAGCTGATGGTTTAAGCCTCTCTTAAGGGGGATGGGATGGGGGATTTTGGGGGAGACCGGATGTCCCGGCCGCTGGATTAGGCTAATTTCCTGGGCAGCCGGATTAGGCCGATTGGCCGGGCACCGCATCTCACAGGTGAATGTTCCCCTGACTGGATCTTTCTGCCAAAAGGTGCTTTCTCATAACCCAGTAAATTCCCATACCCGCGGGCAAACACAAGCTAAACATCACTCCATTCTCAGGGTAGACTACATATTTACTCAATCCCATCAAGGCAACGGAACATGTAAAACGCAGTACTTTTCTCCTATCCTCCAGCATCAAGGAAAAGCCCGGAGCAACATAAACAAGCATGATCAGGGCGATCCACCCCCACCGGTATCTGATTTTATTCCTATAACAATCGGCCGCAGACACCACTGCTGCCCCAAACACTGCCATGGAAAAAACAAACAGAAACCACTGGACTACATTCCATTTTCCCATGCTTCCCAATGTTCCAATTGGCTTTAATGACTCCTCAGTTCTGATAACAAAATTCGTAAGACCGCTGTCCCCGTTATCTCCTTCAACATGCCGGAGGACGACCGACATCTTTTCCCCGCTTGCTGTGGTGATCTTATAATTAGCTGTTATTGTCTTTATCCTTTTACCGTTAGAAGTTGTTGTCTTCCTATTATATCCTGTTTTCTTATAAGTAAATTCCTGTTCACCGTCCCACACTTCCAAAAGAGTCTGCATGTCCTTTTCCATACTCTTCTTTGATACCCCCTGGTACAAACACAGGGCGTCCATAGCATTCCGGTCCCCGGCGGACGCTGCGCCTATCATCTGTTCCAGATATTGGTCAGACCTGGTATCTGATTTTATTTCATCTGTGATCAGGCGGAATACATGGAGGAGTAAAACGGCCACAATGGCAGCTAACAGAATAACACCTGCCACTCCTGCAATGATCAGATTCTTTCTTTTCTTTTTGTCCATAGTAAACGGTTCCCCTCTTGTTCCAATATTTTCACCAATACTATACCATAGGTCCACAACAGTAAACATGCTTTAAGCAAAAAAGGGACCTCCCGGAATTGCATCCCAGAGGTCCACATAATTTTAGAAGGAACGGATCATTTCCGTCAGCAGGTTTACGGAATGTGTGATTGCCTTGGCTTCAAATACCGGATAATCTACAGTGGCGCTGTCATCCGCCTTATCTGATATAGCCCTTACAATCAAAAACGGTATGGAATTCAGATAGCATGCCTGGGCAATGGCCGCTCCCTCCATTTCCGTACAAAACCCTGCAAATGTATCCACCAGCCACTGCTTTTTCTCTTTTCCTGAGACAAACTGGTCTCCGGTGACAATGCGCCCCACAAAGGTATGGATATCCGGATTCACCTTAGCGCAGCATTCCTGGGCAAGCTGTATCAGTCTCTCATCCGCCTTAAACGACAGGGTATCCACACGTGGGATCTGTCCCACTGCATATCCAAATCCGGTTGCATCCATATCATGCTGCAGCGCATCGCTGGAAAGCACAATATCCCCTATATCGATCTCCGCCTTCAGCGAACCGGCTATTCCGGTATTTACAACGCCCTCCACCTTATATATATCCGCCAATATCTGGGTACACATAGCGGCATTGACCTTTCCGATACCGGACCGGACCACGACCACGTCCTTTCCTCCCAGCCTGCCCTTATAAAAGTCCATGGCAGCCCTTGTCTCCACCTCTACATCTGTAAGCTGTTCCTTAATCTTAGCCACTTCCTCATCCATGGCTCCAATGATACCTAACATAAAACCTCCTTCTGGTACTATAATGCGTAAGTTTTCATAATCCACATGCATAAATTCACATGCATGATATCCCTGCCGGAATTGTTTCTGTACAGAAACGGCATAGCAATTCACAAACCACCTTAACAGATCTGATCCCGGTTGGATAGCAGATGTGGTCATTACCGAAACTTATACAGTACAACACTTGTCCCCTGAAGGGCACCTCCCCTTTATTATACCGAAAGTGTACAGTTTTTCAAGGGCCAAGCTTATTCACACTTGACATTCCACAGTTCATAAGGCATAATCTGATATACATAATTGATTTTCAGGAGGCAATACACATGCGATATAAAACTCAAGGAGTCTGTTCACGGGAGATATCCTTTGAAGTAAACGATAACAAGCTTACCAATGTCCAGTTTTTCGGCGGCTGTTCAGGCAATACCCAGGGTCTGTCCAGGCTGATTGAAGGTATGGATGTAGATGAAGCCATCCAACGGCTGGATGGCATTCACTGCGGCCCAAGGCCCACATCCTGTCCGGACCAGCTGGCCAGGGCCTTGAAGCAGTATAAGGGACAGTAATAAGTTTGTGGATATGGGAAAGGCAGGTCGCGCGGACCTGCCTTTTTTGGTTGGGTTTGTTGTGTTAGTCTATCAGAATACCGTCTGTGGTTGGGCTAAGAGCTTCAACCTCACCATTGTATACTACAGCAAATACACCTCTTAAACGATAATAATAACCCTTAGGCTGATCGATAAATGATATATCAAGGGTAGGTGTAGATATACCATCTGGATACTCACTGGCAAGATACTCAGCCTCATAATAATTAACTTGACGCCATCTTTCAGTAGTTTCATCCCAACGATCTAAATAGACCGTAATATATGCTTCATCAACAGGAACACTAGTAAGCGCTACTGCAAGTGCCCCGACTTTACCACCCCCATTATTCATAATCGTTAAATCAGCACTCATAAAAAACTTTCCACGTGCCAGGGAATTCTCGGTCGCTTTACTCCGTTTAATGCCAGAATCCAACAAATTTGAAACCTCACTAACTGAAGTATAATCATTTGGATTACATGGCATAGCGAATACATTAGATATAGATAATATTGTTATCATTACTGTTGACACGATAGTGTATATAATCTTCTTCATTTTTATCCTCCGTACTAAAAAGTTAAATTATTTACTAGCTTTTGAAAAATATCCTCTTCAACCATGCCTATTAATCTATAACATGCCCCATCCATCACAACAGCGGTATCATATGTTGCTGTACCATCTAGTTGTATTTCCTTCCTAATTGTAAAATTTTGTCCTAACCATTTATTATAAATCTCTTTTTTTTCTTCAGTTTTAAAATCCGACTTATAATAATAGGATGCACCCTTATCATATTTGGACTGTATGAAATAAATTTGTTTATCACCACAAAGAAACTCTATATAGACAGCGCCATCTCCTAACATAACTTTTGAAAACTCCATGTCTTCGGGGACATAACCAAATTTTAATGGCTTAATATTTAAATCTCCTTGTATTAAGGCATATGCCTCTTCTTCCCCATTAACAGCCACCTTATTCATATCATTATTAAATATAACCCCATCACCTGCCAGCGTATCCTTCCGCTCCCGATAAAAATAAGACTTCGTCCCCATTGCCACCATACAACCGCCGCCAGCCATCAAACAAGCAATCAGCCCAATGGCAGCCAGGCGTTTCCAGCCAAACCTGCCTTTAATAATCTTATTGTGCCTTGAATCCGCGGGTTCTGTCCTTTCATCTGAATTCTCTGCCTCAGCGCGTTCCTCCTGGATCCTTGCCCAAATTTTCTCAAACTCGTCCGGGGACGGCTCTGAGCTGAGCTGGGGAACATTTAAATTGCAGGCCGCTTCAAATTCATCCAAAAGATCTTGGTCTGAATATCCAGAAATTTCCTGAAGCAGGTTGTCTATGAACTTGTCCTGTTCTGAATCTTTGTTATAATCTCCCACGTGACACCTCTGTTTACCAAATCTCCTAAAGTTCCCTTGGCCTTTAGGGTTGACTTTTTGCATTTAATGCTTACTATAATAGTAGACGTTTATGATCAGGGTTTTTCCCCATCATAATATAACCTTCAGGAGGTTTTTATGAAAAAAATAGTATTAACCGGCGGCGGTACTGCCGGACACGTCACTCCCAATCTGGCTTTGATCCCCTCTCTCAGGGAAGCTGGCTACGAAATCAGCTATATCGGCTCCTATCAGGGCATGGAGCGTAAACTCATTGAAAATGCAGGCATACCTTATAATGGCATATCCTCCGGAAAGCTGCGCAGGTACTTTGACATTAAAAATTTCTCCGATCCATTCCGTGTGATCAAAGGCTATGGCGAAGCCCTGCGTCTGTTAAAGCGTTATAAACCGGACGTGGTTTTCTCCAAGGGAGGATTTGTGGCAGTCCCTGTGGTGCTGGCTGCCAAACACTATAAGATTCCCACCATTATCCATGAATCAGACATGACTCCCGGACTGGCAAATAAAATCTGCATTCCCTCCGCTGCCAAAGTATGCTGTAACTTTCCTGAGACTTTAAAATATCTTCCGGAAGACAAAGCCGTCCTTACAGGTTCACCAATCCGCAAGGAACTGTTGCAGGGGGACCGGCTGTCAGGGCTGTCCTATGCACATCTTGGCGCAGATAAGCCTGTTCTCCTGATCATCGGCGGAAGCCTTGGATCTGTAACTGTCAATCAGGCTGTCCGCAGCATCCTTCCCCGCCTTCTCGCCGACTATCAGGTAATACATATCTGCGGCAAAGGCAACCTGGACGAAAGTCTGATCGGTACCGCCGGATATGTACAATATGAATATGTAGATGCCCCATTAAAGCATCTGTTCGCAGCTGCCGATATTGTCATCTCCAGAGCCGGAGCTAACTCTATCTGTGAGCTGTTGGCACTGCGCAAACCCAATCTTTTAATTCCCCTTTCCGCTTCTGCCAGCCGCGGAGACCAGATCCTCAATGCCAATTCCTTTGCAAAGCAGGGATTCAGCAAGGTTCTGGAAGAGGAGGCTATCTCTGATAATACCTTGTATCAGGCCATTGACGATTTGTATCAACAACGCAGTACCTATATACAAGCCATGGAACAAAGCAGTCTCAACAATGCAGTGGAGACTGTTACTTCCCTCATTGAATCATGTGTTAAATCATCTTAAGGCCAGTTTTCATCTTGCAGTAGGGTTTCCAGGTATTTCCTAATACGGCTGACCCGGGAATAGCATGCCTTTTCCGTAATGTTCAGGATCTCGCATACTTCTTTGGTCGGCCGCCCTTCAATCAACTTTAAAGCAGCAACCTGACGCCAGTTTTCAGGCATCTTTTCAATTTCCACCAAAAGTGCCTGACATCGCTCTTTACTTACCACAAAATCCGATAGGTTCGCGGCCTTGTCATGGGACGGAAAGTCTTCAGTATTGTAGGCTTCCTCATCCAACTCCCCATAGCTTCTCCGCTTCATTCTGCGGTGATAATCCATACAACGGCTTTTGAGGATCTTGATCAGCAGCATCTTCAGGTTTTCCGGCGGCAAATCAAGGGAATAATCATAACGGGCATACGAGATAAATGTATCGTGCACCACATCATCAATGTAATCAAAAGGAATTTCATTGAGATAGGCTATCTTTCTCAGAACATACTGGAATTTCAGATACATTTCCTCAAACTTCTTTTTATCTTCAGCATCCATCTTCTTATCCATACTCTATTAATCTTTACAGCCCGCTCTTAATTTGTTCCGCAGTCTGAACCAGTTCTTCCGGTGTTGCATTGCCGGGTGTCCAGCTTACGATCGATGGGCCATTCTCGTACCTGGGAATCACATGCATATGGAAATGAAATACAGTCTGTCCGGCCGACTCTCCATTGTTCTGAACCAGATTAAATCCGGTACAACCAAGGGACTTCTTCATTGCAGCGCCAATCTTAGCACCCAACGGAAGTATCTTTGAAGCAGTCTCTTCATCCAGGGTACATACATCTGCAAAATGCTGTTTCGGCAGAATGAGTGCATGTCCTTTGGAAGCCGGACCCAGGTCCAGGATCACCCGAAACTGCTCATCCTCGTACAGGGTAGTTGATGGAATTACCCCGTTTGCTATTTTACAAAAAATACAATTGTCATCTGTCATATTGAAAGTCCTCCTTCTGCTGTGATCCGCACAGCTTTGTTTCTATTCTTCCATATAAAAGCCCCTGGCAGCACGAGGCCTCCGATACAAAAGAATACTTAAGATGAAGCCGGAAATCAGCCCTCCTATGTGTGCCCAGTTATCTATACCCGTGGCCGTAAAGCCGTGGTACAGGGTTAGAAGGATCATAAAGCCCAGCTGTCTGTTAGTAAGTCCATCCAGCTGTCCATGATTAACTGCAACCACATAGACCAGGCCGCCTACCACCCCGAAAATCGCGCCGGAAGCCCCGGCCGACACTGCCGCGTATCCTTTTTCCATATGAACAACTATGGAAATGATATTTGCGAAAATGCCGCTGGCCATGTAAAAAAAGAAATATTTCACATGACCAAGGACCTGCTCCATTCTCTCTCCCAACACAAAGAGGACCAGCATATTGTTCATCAGATGGCTGGCCCCAAAATGCAGGAACATGGAAGTAAGTAGCCTGTAATACTCTCCACGCATGACAACCAGAGGTTCATAAACAGCTCCGTGCTTCATCATGAACATAGTGTCTTCCGTGTCACCGATTAATTCAAACAAAAGAAAGACCATTACATTAACTGCAATTAATGCAATATTAACATATGCCTTATCCCTTTCCCTGTATGCACCCATCGGTTTTCCTCACATCATCAATGATATCTTATCTTAACATACTTTCATTGTCTTGTTAAGTGGGTACATTGCATATTAATTAGATTTATAATCCCCCTCCATACGTTTTTTCTATGATCTGCAGCTAATATTACCATTATTTTCCATCATAATTATTGGAATTGTATATAAAATTGATTATTCAGGTAAATATATATCCTATATCAGCAATAATGATCTCATCTCCAACCTCGATCACGGCAGTCTCATTGGCATCTAAAAGTTTTCCTCTGACCCTGGTCCCATTGGTGGAATTAAGGTCCGTGACCGTATATGTCCCTCCATCCTTATCGATTCTCAGGTGAAAACGGCTGACCGTATCCTTTTGAAGGACATAATCCGCCAGATTTTTATTTTTGCCTATGACAAAGGGGTAATATGAGATGACTATTTCATCCTCTTCGCCTTCTATGGAAGTCAATCGCCGCAATTCGTCCTCCGTCCTGCGGCCTGTGAGAAGAGTTGTGCGCATGGTTTCCTCATTGTCATGACCAGGAAAAGTATTGGAATATTCCACGGGCTGCTTTCCACTGCAGGCATTCATGGTTTCATCCTCCCCACTTGTCCTCTGGTCTGTCCCGGATAAGGGATCTGATTCATCCTCATATAGGATCCTCCACATCCCTTCATCAGCCTCGTCTTTCTGCCTCCTTGGCTTTACCGCCTTCTGAACCGGCTGTATCTCCCTCATTTGTTCGTTCCGTCCCTTTTTCCTCCCCCCAACCAGCCAGAACGCCAAATCCATTGCCGCAATTGCAAACAGGAGACCCCCGTCCCCACAGATAAGGATAAAACGAAGCTCCCTTACTGCATTTGGTCCCCTGAGCAGCCACAGGGCAGCCGGAATCAGGACAACAACAGACATCCAAATGATAACCTGCTTCGCAATTGGAATTTTCTTTCTATTATCCCGTTCATATCCTCTATTACACTCCTTCTGTCCTGGGCTTTCTTCCCATCCTGCCCCTGCCTTCTTTCCAAAACCCAATGCTCCTCCAAAGCCTGATGCTCTTCCAAAACCTGCCGACCATTCAGAATCTGACATTCCAATGTCTGGCGTCCCAAAATCTGCTGTCCCAAAATCTACTGTCCCCTCCCTGCTGTTCTTCTCCCCTTTTCGCTCCTGTTTTACCCAGTCTGTCTGATTTCCCCATCCGTTCCCGCCTTCTGGCTGCCTCTGACCTTGCCCGGACAGTTCCTGAGAGGATGTTCCATCCCTATTTTCTCCGTCCAGGGAAATAAATTTTAATATGTCCTCTATGCCGTAGTTGTCCTTCAGGCTCTCCTGATACATGCCGTAGGCGAGAACCACACATTCGCGGTCTTTGTGGTTCACACATTTGAGGATATACTGTAAAAAACGGCTTAACTGTTCCGGAAAATCTCCCCTGTGTCCCGGAACCAGGCACAGGCTGATGCCAAAAAGCTCCGGTTCCACGTAGATCAGATCCTGATTTAACAAAATCCCCCCGTCACTCAGCAGATATTCCTCCATCCTCATCAGGGTTACATGCAGCTGTATCACAATCTGGCATATCTCATCTCTGGTGATGGAACGGGTTTCCAGCAAACGGCTCAGGGGCTGCCTGGAAGTAATATCATAATAGTAGAGGGGGGTTCCATCCTGATACCTGATATGCATATGCATCAGCCCCCGGATTTCATTGCCTGCCAGCATTTTTGCCTCATATCCCGCCTCTGCTCCCATATCGGGAGTGACCACCAGATAATTGTACTTTATCTCACGCCTGTAGCTAATTTCCATCCTCTTCCCCCAGACCCTCGATCAAGGTGATCTTTCGCAAAAACATCTCCGGCCTGAACCTCTTTCCCTGGATTTCATAACTCCAGCGCCCGCCCTGTCCTTTGCCCGACACCCGTATTCCCCGCTGGCTCAGCCCAATCTTATATTCTGAAAATGTCATCGGGTTCCCCATATACCCCTCCGCCGCGGATGCCGCCCCATCCAAATCCAATCCTTTTTCATGCCGCCCCTTTTCTACCGCTTCATGGAGGCTTATCATACCCACGGTCTCATCCCGCATATACCCGGCCTGCCGGATCATAACGGATAAGGAAAGAAGCACCATGGCCATAATACATGCTGCTTCCACTGTAAAACTTCCCTCAACCCATTCCCCCGGCCGGTTCATAGAAACATCACCCCGATTCCGCCAGGAACCAAAAACGGCAAAAAGGGAACGGAGCGTCTGCGGACATTCTGCCCTGCACAAACTCCCTTTATGACCAATATACCGCATACCAAAAAGCAGCATGTTAATCCTCCCATCAAAAGAATAAAATTTCTGAAAAATCCCAGATATAGCCCTGATACGGAAAAAAACAATCCATCACCTCTCCCAATAGCTCCCCGGGTCATTGCTGACAAGAGAAGCATCCCCCCTCCCACTGCCATTGCCGCTCCTACGTCCAAGATGCGCCTTGCTGCAAATCCCCATAGATCCACTGACTCCCAATCCCCGGAAAGGGCATTAATTTCCAGGAACAGCTCCACTCCCCTCAGTACAATGCCCGCTGTTCCAAATATAACAAACACGCTGACCCGTATCCTGCGCTCTCTGCAGTCCTGAAAAGCCGTAACTGCCAGAACCATAAAGAAGCCGCTTCTGAGCATGATCTCAACTGCCCTCATCCCATTTGATATTCCATCCATATCTATTCTCCTCCGCAATATGAACACGCCCCCAGATGCTCCGCCTGTGAAAGGGGAACCGCCTGAACATATGCTATAATGGAAGCGCATGTCTTTGATAAATGGTAACTGGTTCCATAGGGCATGACATATACCATCCCCCCCTCCGATCCTGTTTTACATGTCTTACACGGTGCATACCTTGCCCCCGACTGGTTGCGCAGGGAGTCCACCTCACCGGCCGCCACTGCCTTAAGATCATTATAAAGATAATGGCATGTCCTCCTCCTGTGAAAGCGGGTAGAGTTTTTGCCAATATAAACCGTTTCATCCTCTTGTCCGCCGGACATTCCCCCATCTTTGTTTCGTCCTCCGTCCGCTCCATTCCACATCCTGCGGCTGCACACATGCTGCACCGGAACGCTGTCCAGACCCAATACGGAAAAAGGAAGCTTCATCCTGTACTTCATCATAATGTGCACCATATCATCTGTCCCAATATCGGTCCCATCAAAGGATACTGATTCCACCCAATTTCTGTCGATCTGTCCCAGGATTTTCATAGCCGCATACCCGGATGCCAGAAGGGCGGTCACTTCCTCCCCATCCGTCCGTTCTGTATCCACCTGATCCTCATCCCCTGATAAAAGGCAGTACTCCACATACGCATACTGGCTCAGTTCCTCCCCCACGGATTCCACCACGGCCTGTATCTGCCTTTGCCGGTTTATCATTTTCATAGGCATCATCATGCAGATACACACGAACAAAAACAGGGGAAGGCACATGGCCGCTTCCAGGGTAAGACTTCCGGCCTCAAAACCGGAGGCCCATGATAATGCCCTTTTTTCACAGCATAGAGCTTCATATACAAGGATTCTTCTATTGTTTCGTACTTGGAGAGGTGCGAATTCTGTTTGTTTCTTAAAGGAATTATGCGCTGAATAAAAGGCTGCTTGAAAAAAGGGCATCATCATAGGCCTCCTTTCCGGATTTTGGATCGTTCAGATAGCTGCCTGATACGCCTATACGCGTTTCATACCCGGGTCCCCTGTCCCCCATTTGGCTTTTCCACAGCCCTGCTGAAAAAAATACATGTTTTCCACTGACCGTGGCTTCCATTTCCACATTACATGCACAGCGCTCCATGGAAAACCCGCTCTGCTTCTTTCCTATATTAATCTCCATGACATCCATCATGCGGTACACCAGATCCGCTTTGTAACTGCCGAATATAAGAATACGCATATATCCCTTATAACTCAGTCCTCCTGTTTTTCCATCCCATGATCCCATATCTCCCAGACCTCTGTTCTTACCTATGGAAAGCAGCTCATCCAAGCTCAGTCTCCAGTCCTCCCTGGTTTTTAACACAGGTACTTTTCCGCCGTCTAACAGGCATCTCACATCCATGAGAGCTTCCCCCAACGCCCATACGGACATGATTAAAAATGCAGTCAGCGAGACAAGGGGAAGCACACCGCTTCCTCCCACAATAGCCAGCGCCAGACTACGCGCTTCCTGGCGCTTACCGGGATCGGAGAAAATGTGGATCAGGTTCATGCCTTCCCTTAATGCCACCAGACGCGAGATAACTCCGGCCAGGTTCTCCCTGTCCCCGTCTGCCCCATGGACAATATATTCCAGTTCATAAAATCCCTGGTCCTGCATTTCCTTTTGAAAGCCCTTGAAAAACCGTATATCATATTCACCTACCAGAAGGCGCTGCAGCAGGTTTTCTGCCCCGATCAAAAGTCCCTCCCTGCCGGCTTCATCTTCCCTCATTACTGATGCTGAGGGCACTGTGTCCAACGAAAGCTTCCTGCCTGAAACCACCGTCCCTTCCGGCAGGACCAGCTCCAGGATCCCTCCTGATACCAGTCTCCCCACCTGCTCCAGGAAGTCCTCCTTTTCTTTATCCTTAACTCCAAACTCAATTCCCAGGGAAAGCATGGCGTATCCGCTCCAATGAGCCGCCACAGGCCGCCACAGCGCCGCCTCATCCAGTTCGTCATCTTCATCCTCCGGCTCCCAGCTGTCTATATAGTCCATCACATCCCCGGCCATGGAAATGGCTCCTCTGATCCACTGGATCCGGTCAGGTCCGTATTCCCTGAGACGCACCACCTCCCGGCGGCGCTGCCCGTCATGGGATACGTAGGATTCATACTGAGCGATCTCATCCTCAAATGCAGCCTGAACCCCGGAACTTAATTCCTGTCTCTCATTCTCAAACTGTTTGCGGCTTTCCCCCAAGCGTTCAGCCAGCTGATCCGCCTTTTTTTCATAAGCTCCCACCAGTGCGGGCAGCTTTTCCAGCTCCCTGCACATGCGCTCCGCCTGGGAAATAAATCCGGAACCATCCAGCCATTCCAACGCTTGTCCGGCCCGGGACCAGCATTCACTCTGGGATTTCAGTCCGTCATCTATCTTTTCCAGAGCCTTCTCCAGCAGGACCGCTTCTTTGGAATGGGCTGTATAGAGGCCGGATACCCGGCTTACACTTCCTCCCTCTTTCCATGTCTTAAAGAGTGCATCCGCCCCTGATTCATCCAGCTCATCCCAATCCGTATCCAGCAGGCCATACTTCATATAGTCCAGGATTTCCTGTTCCAGATACCGTCCCTCTCCCTCTGTAAGGGCAATGATATCCTTTGCCTCCGTGCAGGATATCTTCATGGGATACCAGTTCTGTGCGTTCATATAAGGGGTAAGAAATTCCCCCAGCTCCCTTTCCAGGGTCTGGGGACTGTCATACTCTAACCCCAGGATCCTGTATTGCTTCCACAATTCCCTGTGATACTGAGCCATAAGGGAATCCATGGACGAATCCACCGCCATCCTGAGATAGCATCTGGCCCCTGCTGTCCGGACGGATTCCGCCATCCCGCACAGCAGGGCGCAGACACTTACCAGGATCATGGCGAGAAATACGGTGATCTCACCCTTCTCCCCCATTAATACACCTCTTTCGACTGGCTGTTGACCTCCTTAAAAATATTTTCCAAAAGCGTTATGATCTGTTTCTTAAAAATGATCACAAGACCGATGAGCACCACCAGTACAAGCACCAGCTCGATCACTCCAACTCCCTGCTCTTCCCTGAAAAATGCCCTCAGCTGCTCTCTAAGTTCCATACACTCACCTCTCTCCTCCTATGAACTGTTCTCATTCCCCATATGCCCTACCCAAATTCCATTAATGCGGGCACCGCGATCATGATCATTACAACAGATAACAGCATGAACAGCGGCAGCAACAGCCTGGTTCCGGCCTCCTCCCCCAGTCTTCTTGCCTGGTGTTTTCTCTGCTCAAATGCCTCTGCCATCTCCAGCTTTAATGTATCCCTCAGGTTCTTTGAACCATTCTTCCTGTTCTGCTCCAAAAGTCCGCTGAGCTTAATATAGGACTGCAGGCCGCACCGTCTGCCAAATTCCACAAACGCCTTCCCCTCAGATACACCGCTCCTGATCTGGCAGCTGGTCTCATACATTTCCCTGTATACATGCCTCGGCGTTCTTCTTCCCGATGCAACCATGTCCTGATACTCGAATGCGATCTTATCCCATGCCGTCCTTATACTCATTCCGGCACCCAGAAATATGATGAGACGGGACAGGATTTCCGGATAGTCCAGCGTCATCTGCTGCTTCCTTACTTCTTCCTTTTTTTTGATATCCCTTTTCTCTTTTAAACTGAACATGCATGCTGCCGCTGCTCCCAGGCCTGTCATAGAGAAAAAGGAGGATCCCTTCCTGCTGCTGTAGCTCAGGCTCCTGCCCTGGAATGAATCCGGCAATTTCATTGTCTCCTGGGTATTTTGACGTTCATCCTCATCATACAGTAAATTTAAGAAGGCCTTGCGGACCTGTTCCTGCTCTGTGAGCAAAGGCGGTTTTACTTCTATGGATACAGCGTATTCTTCCGGCCACCGCCCCTCTGTCATGCGGACTCTCAGGCATACCTGGCTCCCCTCATCATCCAGGCTCTCATTATTTACTTCCCCAAAGGAATTAACAAGCTCCGGACTGTCGGACTCCCATCTGAGACGGACGCCGTACTGATTCAGGGATGTGATCAGATCCAAGTTGCTCCTTACATCCTTCAGCGAACCGTTATCAGCCAGTATATACCCGGGAAGCTGCTCCATAATGGCTTCATAAACCCTGTGGGCTTCTTCCCTTGTATAAGTGCGTTCCGACAGGTTGAGATCCAGCGCCACCTCATCCGCTTCAAGTCCCCTTACCAGAAGCTGATATGGCGTATCCCCCTGCCCATAAGAGTTGCGTTTAAGGATATATCCCTGGGCAAGGTCCTGCTCCATCCCTGCCATAAGATGAGCCACAACTCCCAGAGCAAGCCCCAGGGTCACACACATGAATTGGCTTTTCCATTTCCTCCGTTTGTCCCATTTCCCCCATTTGCCCACCCCCCGGCTCACAAACCTTATTAAGGTGTTCTCCACCTGATCCATCACCCCATTTGTTATGTCTTTATTCTCTACACCTCAATCTCCAATATCTTTTTCGCCAGGACCAAAGCTCCTGCATATACTGCCAGGCAGGCCGTCATGATGCATCTTCCCATAACAGTCTCATACATCACCCGGAAAAAACCCGGTGAGGTAAAATCTATGTAAAGAATGATCAAAAATGGAATCCCGTTCATGATCTTCTGCTCAAATACCCTGGATGCGGTCATGGTGTGGATCTCCTCCTGTACCTGCACCTTATCCCTGATAATCCCGGCCGTGTAATGAATGATTTCCACCAGCTCCCCTCCGCTCCTTCTGGCAGCTGCAAATACCTGGGCAAAATTATCCACGTCCTCAAGTCCGCTTCTGGAACCAAACTCCATAAGAAGCTGTTCCGGCTGTCTGTTCATTCTGACCCCTGCGCTGAGAATGGTAAACTCCCGTGTGATCATCCCTTCCTTCCCATACAGCCCTTCCAGTTCGGCCACACTCATGGCCAGCCCGTTTTCCAGGGAGTATCCGGCTCCCAAAAATGAGGCCAGAACCAAAATTGCTTCCTTAAACTGAAGCCCCAGCTGCCGGGTCCGTTCCCGCTTCAGATCCATTTTTTTATAAACAGGATAGAGCAGGCCTGCCGGAAGCAATATAAGAAACATTGTCATGCTTCGATAAAATGTATAGGCTGTCAATCCACAAACCGCCAGTCCCCATGCACCGTACAGCAGCCACTCCCGTGGAGACAGCCGGTAGCACCGGTAGTCTGCGGACCGTCTGTTTCCCGGATTAGGCCCCGGCCCAATCCACCGGCCCTTCTTTTGTCCTGTCACCGTTTCATCCCGTCTTCCCCTCCTCCCTCCTCTGGCAATATCCTGCTGCTCCAAGCTTTTCCCTGTACGTGAGCTCTCCCCTTTTCCTGAGAATCCCCTTCTCCCTGTCATATTCGTACAATGGTTCCAGTTCCACTTCTCCATTCCTGCATTCCCCAATCTCTGTGATACTTAGTACTTTCCTGCTCCCGTCCCTGAGTCTTCCCAAATGGATCATCACATCCAGCGCGGACGCAATCTGGCTCCTGATGGCAGCCAGGGGAAGCTCTGCTGCCATCAGCACCATGGTCTCCAGCCGGCTGATCATATCCCTTGGGCTGTTGCCATGTCCGGTGGAGAGCGACCCTGCATGCCCCGTGTTCATTGCCTGAAGCATGTCCAGTGTCTCCTTTCCCCTGACCTCTCCCACAATGATCCTTGATGGATTCATCCTAAGGGATGCCCGGATCAGCTGGCTCATGGTTATCTCACCTTCCCCTTCCGTGTTGGCGTTCCTGGTCTCCATACGAACCAGGTTGGGCACCTGGGTAATCTGGAGTTCTGCGGAATCCTCAATGGTAATAACCCTTTCGCCGGTGGGGATATACGCTGACAATGCGTTTAAAAAGGTTGTCTTTCCCGAATTGGTCCCCCCGCTGATAAACATGTTATATCCTGCTTCCACCAGTTTCTGAAGGAACTCCGCCCCCTCCCGGGTAACCGCGCCAAAACGGATGAGCTTCTCCATGGTAATGGGCTCGGGAAATTTGCGGATGGTTACAGCCGGACCGTCCAGCGACACGGGAGGCAGCACCACATGGACTCTGGAGCCGTCTTCCAGCCTGGCATCCACAATGGGCGAGGACACATTGACCACCCGGTTGACCCTGCCCACGATCTGCTGGATTATGTCCTCCAGCTGTTCAGGCTTTTCAAACCTGCCCTTCCAGAGTTCCACCTTACCGTTTCTTTCAATGAATATTGTTCCTGCCCCATTGACCATGATCTCGGACACAGACCTGTCATCAATCAGCTCCTGCAGAATATCCAGGCGGCGGAAGCTGTCATAAAGGCTTCCTCTCAGCCAGATCCTCTCTTTTAAAGGAAGATAGATTCCCTGCCCCATGTCACGGATCGCAGTGTCAATGCGCTCCAGCAATTCCTGGTCATCCATATTGCGGCACTCTGTAAGCTCCTCCATGATCCGTCCCCGCAGTCTGGCGCGTACCCCATCCCGGTTCCTCCCGGTTTCCCTTTCTGCTCCGTTTTCTGCTTCCCGTCCGGAAAGGCTCCCTGATTCTGCCCGCCCTGATTCTGCCCATTCTGATTCTGCCCGCCTTCCTGCCTCCTCCCTTCCGTACTCCGCATCAATCCTGTTACAGACCTCCCGGGCCGCCTGACGCCTGCTGTCTCCAACTGCCTTTCTATCATGGGCCACTGTCAGCAAATACCTCCTTTATCTCCTGGTGCGCTCTTAAAATTTCCTGGTACGTCTTGTAACCGGGGCAGGTTAGGCGATTAATTCCTCAATTAATAGCGGCGGAGAAAATCCCCCTCACTTTGTTAAAAGCTGCCGTACAAAATCCCCCAATTCCCCAAACAACAGCTGTTCCAGATACCCCTCCCGCCGGATGACGCTTCCCATCCTTGGAAGTTTCAGCTTCTGTATCCGCTCCCTGACGGACCCGTCATCCGCCGCTTCCAGATACTCCTCAAATTCCTCAATCTTGGCAGCTGAAACGCAGTCCTCCCTGACAGGCATGTAGACAACATCACACACGGACAGGACCGGCAGCGCCCCGCGCCCCATCTGCCCCACATCCACCACCACCTTGTCGTATCCGCTCTCACGTGCAATGCGGTCTATGAGCATAGCCATCTCCTCCGGCGTTACCTGGCTTAGATCCTCCCCATACCGCACCGGAGGTATGTAGTCCATACTCCCCCAGTTGTGCACCATGGATTTCAGGCGCATCCAGTTATATGTCCCCTGCCTGTAAAGATAAAGCACATCTGACAGGTCGGCCCTGTAATCGCCGCACACCAGCCTGGAAAATCCTGAATACTCCTCCAGATTCATATACAATACAGCCTCCTGCCGGGCCATCTGCTGGCACATGGTAAGGGCCAGGGATGACTTTAAGCACCGGTTTACAGGGGAATAGATCCCTATTACCACTGCCCTTGACCCCAGAAGGGCCAGGGCGGGCTCCATGGGCTGACTGCAGTAGCGGGCCATGACCTCCCTCATCACGCAGTCCCCTGACTGGTACTTATAGATTGCCGGAAACTCTTCCTTCTCCTCCACCAGCTCTCCCTGGCACAACACCATGATCTGCTTCGCTTTTACATCCCTTACCAGCTCCCTCGCATCTTCATCTGCCAGAAGGATCTCTATCACATGTTCCTCACCGTACTGACGGAGTTTTTCCACACTGGAAAACGACATGGCCGTAAAAGGTATCTTCTCTTTTTGGTTTACATAATCAGCAAACCGTTCCCCATAGGACGGGTCCATCCCAAATACTGCCAAAACCCTTATCATGAATTTATACGCTGCCTCCCTTCAAAATCCCGGCGCTCCGGGAAACTCTTTCCTAAGTTTCCGGAGGAGGCCGGTTCTGTCACTCAGTCATCCTTTCCACAAGACCGTAAGTAAAGTGCCTGCAAACAGACAGGCTCCCAGCGGAATCACGCAGGCATTCCCGTCCCTTTGGGGACAATAATATGGTTCAATGTTCTTACTTTGGAGCATCCGCCTGATATAGGCTGATAAATACAGAAACCTTTGAAAAACGCTGCCATGAAGCAGCATCTTGCCAAGAGCCAGAACAGCTCCCAGACATAACCCGGCCGCAATGGCCCTTGTTCCATCCCTCATTCCCATATAAGCGGCAATGAGTCCCATTACCTTAATATCCCCTGCCCCGGTCATACGCAGTGCAAAAAAGGGAAATCCCAGTCCCCACACAAGGACCATCCTGCCTAAAAAACCAGCCCCGGTCCACAGGATCAGCGCACCGTCCAGACCAAGACCCAAATGCCCTGTTCCCAGTCCCAAGTGCCCTGTTTCCGGTATCAAGTGTCCTGTTCCCGGTAATAAGTGTCCTGTTCCCGGTAATAAGTGCTCCGTTCCCGAAAAAAAGCAGGTGCATCCCAGACCCAGAACCGCGCCCCACCCTGCTGCCTGATTGGGTATCCGATGTTCCCTTACATCCCAAAATGCGCAGCAAGCAAGCACGGCCAGCAGTATGCAGTCAGACAAAATCCCATACTTCCCCCTTTCCATTTGTAAATTTGTTTGTTCCTGTTCCTTTGGAAATTCCTGTCCGATCCGGACAGATCACTTACACTTGATCACCTAGATTGTTATAAAAAAGAATGTCTTGAATGTTGTTCCATTATGAGTGATATTAATGAAAATGTCAAGGGTAAAATTTGAGTATTTCACAGCTGATCACCTTGACCTTCCCCTGTATAAATGGTAAAATAAAGTTGGTTCAAATTTTTAAACCAAAGGAGGAATGGCAGATGACAACTGCCCGGGAACTTCAGGAACGTTTCCACCTATGCATGCCTTTATTCATCGCCCTGGGGGATGAGATGCGTCTGTCCATTGTGGAAGTACTGACAGAGGAGGCCATGGGCCCGGAACGTCCCACCGGCCCTGTTATCTTTGAAGATCATGCCCTGAACGTAAATGAGATCACCCAGCGGACCAGCCTGTCCCGCCCGGCTATCTCCCATCACTTGAAGATTTTAAAGGATGCGGGACTTGTGGGTGTGCGCCAGGAAGGGACAGCCAATTATTATTACCTCACCCTGAGGGAGTCCAACCGGAAGCTTATGGAGCTTGGTTACCGGCTGGAGGAATTCATGTATTAAATTCCTGCACATGCATAAGATGTCATTTTCCAGATATACTATTTCTATCAATATCTGGGAGATGAACAATATGTTTGATATTTTAAAAGCAGTCAGGGAAACAGCCGCGGCCAAGGCCGGCGCTGTTCCATCCAGAAAGCCGGCAAAGCTCCGGCCGGAACTGATCCGTCTGCGGTTCGAGATCGAGCGTACCCAGTGTGCCATTGACGCTGCCAGAAACCATTTTGAGCAGGCCGTGGACCCCACACTGATCGACTGCTACATTTACGAACTGAATGCCGCCCAGCTGCGGTACCAATTTTTACTGCGTAAATTCAAAAGCCAGGAGGATTAATACTCCTGGCACGCACCATAGAACAACTAAACTAAAAGATTGCGAGGAAAACAACATGAGCACCTGGTATGAGCGGGGAGTATTCTATCATATGTATCCCCTGGGGATGACGGGAGCCCCTAAACACAATGACCCGGCCAAGGCAGCAGGCCGTTTTGAAGAACTGTTTCAGTGGATTCCCCACATTAAGTCACTTGGATGCAATGCCATCTACATAGGGCCGCTTTTTGAGTCCACCAGCCATGGATACGATACCAGGGATTACAAGCTGGTTGACCGCCGTCTGGGGGATAACCAGGCATTTAAGGATTTTGTGAAGCAGTGCCATGATTCCGGCATCAAAGTGGTGGTGGACGGAGTGTTCAACCACACGGGCCGGGAATTCTTTGCTTTTAAGGATATCCAGGAGAAAAAGTGGGATTCTCCTTACAGGGACTGGTACAGGGGGGTCAGCTTTGACTGGCAGAGCCCCTGCGGCGATTCCTTTGGATACGAGGCCTGGCAAGGACATTTTGAGCTTCCGTGCCTGAACCTGCCAAACCCGGAAGTCAGGTCTTATCTTTTTGATGTGATCCGGTTCTGGGTGGATGAATTTGATATAGACGGGATCCGGCTGGACTGTGCCAATGTCCTGGATTTTAATTTTATGAAGGAGATGCGCAGTGTTACATCCGGCATGAAAGATGACTTCTGGCTCATGGGTGAAGTGATCCACGGGGATTACAGCCGCTGGGTCAACCAGGAGATGCTTCACTCCGTTACCAATTATGAACTTCACAAAAGCCTTTATTCCGGCTTTAATGACCATAATTTTTTTGAGATCGCACACAATGTACGGCGCCTGGAAGCCATCGGAAGGCAGCTTTATACCTTTGTCGACAACCATGATGAGGACAGGATCGCCAGCAAGCTGGTCTTAAAGGAGCATCTGTTTCCCATCTATCTCTGCCTCTTTACCCTTCCGGGCATCCCTTCCATCTATTATGGCGGAGAATGGGGCGTGGAAGGCAAAAGGAGCAATACCAGTGACGAGGCCCTGCGCCCTGCGTTTTCCATGGACCAGGCGGATGAACTGCACTGTGAGCTCACGGATTTTCTGTCAGCCATGGGCCGCATCCATGATGGGAACCAGGAGTTTCACGGCGGACGTTACCAGGAACTGCTGCTGACCAACCGGCAGTACGCATTTGCCCGCCACGGGGAAGGTTCTGTTATCATCACGGCAGCCAACAATGATGACAACGAAGCGGAGCTTGATATACCCGTACCCATCCAGGCATCGGAGGCCGTCAGCCTTCTGGAGAAAGATACCATCCTGCCCATCACAGGAGGAAAGGTTCATGTTAAATTAAAGGGCAACCGGGGGGGCTGTCCTGAAAATAAAGGGGGATAAGTGATATGGCAGTTAATAAACGCAATCCGGGTACCAAGAATCCGTCTGCTCCGGCAGCATCCGCCGCAAAGAAGAAGAAAACCCAGATCACCGGATTTATCTCAGACCTGGACTGCTATCTGTTCGGAGCCGGCACCCACTATGATATCTACCAGAAGCTGGGCGCCCATCCCAAGACCTATAAAGGGAAAGAGGGCATCTACTTTGCGGTGTGGGCGCCCCATGCCAGGGAGGTTCATCTGGTTGGCGATTTTAATGGATGGAACCCCGAAGCCAATCCCATGACAAAGATACCGGACTCCGGCATCTGGGAATATTTTAATCCGGGAATGCAGATGGGAGAACTCTACAAGTTTGCCATCACCACGGAATCCGGCAAGATCCTTTATAAGGCCGATCCCTTTGCCTTCAGCGCGGAATACCGCCCCGGAACCGCCTCCGTCACCACGGATATACAGGGTTTTCACTGGACAGACAAGGACTGGATCGAAAAACGCGCTGCCCAGGATGTGCAGAAGATGCCCATAAGCATCTATGAGGTCCATCTGGGTTCCTGGCGCAAGAAGAACCGTGAGGAAAAGGATGGCTGCTATACATATACGGAAGCTGCCCATGAGCTGGCCGCTTATGTCAAGGAGATGGGCTATACCCATGTGGAGCTGATGGGGATCGCGGAACACCCCTTTGACGGTTCCTGGGGCTACCAGGTCACCGGATATTACGCCCCCACATCCCGGTACGGAATGCCCAAGGACTTTATGTATTTTATAAATTACCTGCACCGCAGCGGGATCGGGGTCATCCTGGACTGGGTGCCTGCCCACTTTCCAAAGGATGCCCATGGACTGGCTGATTTTGACGGTGAGCCCCTCTTTGAATATGCGGACCCGCGCAAGGGGGAACACCCGGACTGGGGCACTAAGGTGTTTGATTACGGAAAGAATGAGGTAAAGGATTTCCTGATCAGCAATGCGCTCTATTGGGTGGAACAATACCATGTGGACGGCCTGCGGGTGGATGCGGTGGCCTCCATGCTGTATCTGGATTATGGCCGCCAGGAGGGCCAGTGGGTTCCCAACAAGTACGGCGGCAACCAGAACCTGGAAGCCATTGAATTTTTTAAACACCTGAACACCGTGGTGCAGGGACGCAACCACGGAGCCCTGGTGATCGCTGAGGAATCCACGGCATGGCCCAAGGTCACCACCCATCCGGAGGAGGACGGGCTTGGTTTTACCTTTAAGTGGAACATGGGATGGATGCATGACTTCCTGGAATACATGAAGCTGGACCCCTATTTCCGCAAATATAACCACCACCGCATGACCTTTGGACTCACCTATTTTACCAGTGAAAATTATATCCTGGTACTATCCCATGACGAGGTGGTGCATTTAAAATGCTCCATGATCAACAAGATGCCCGGTCTGGACCAGGACAAATTCTCCAACTTAAAGGCCGGATATACCTTTATGATGGGACATCCCGGCAAGAAGCTGCTGTTCATGGGCCAGGACTTTGCCCAGGTTCATGAGTGGGATGAGAAGGTGTCCCTGGACTGGTATCTGGCTGACCAGGGTGATCACAAAGAGCTGCAGGATTACGTTAAGGACCTGCTGCATTTATACAAGAAATATCCCGCCCTCTACCGTTTGGACAATGATTGGAACGGGTTCCAGTGGATCAATGCCAATGACGGGGACCGCAGTATCTTCAGCTTCCTGCGCAGGGATGAGACAGGCAAAAAGAACCTGTTGTTTATCATCAGCTTCACACCGGTGGAACGGCCGGATTACAGGGTGGGCGTTCCCAAACGAGGCAAATACACCCTGCTGCTGGACAACATCCACGGCGCCTATAAGGCATCGGAAGCCCCCGGCTTCCAGTCCTCCAAAGGCGAGTGTGATGGGCAGCCATATTCATTTTCCTATCCTCTTCCCCCATACGGAACAGCTATTTTCCGTTTTTAGGAAATCATAAGGAAATATTGTCATATAAGGCCAAAAAGTACGTTAAAAATTTATCAAATTGGGTATGTACTTTTTGACCTTGTTGTAGTAGAATAAAGGCAGTGCGATGGGTATTATGTCGCAGCACCGTTTATAATGTGTGGAAGGAGAGTGTAATTATGGCAAAACAATTAATTTCCAGTAGCGAAACAAAATCCGTTTACCGTGACGGAAACACTGCCATCAAGGAATTCTGTGAGGGCTTTCCAAAGGCTGAGGTATTGAATGAAGCACTGTGCAACGCGCGTGTGGAGTCCATCGAAGCCCTGAACATCCCGAAGGTTCTGGGGGTATCTGTTGTGGATGGCAAATGGTCCATTATCAAGGAGTTTGTTGAAGGCAAGACCCTTCAGCAGCTGATGGATGAGAATCCGGATAAGCTTGAGGAGTACATGGATAAGATGGTGGATCTGCACCTGCTGATCCATGCTCAGGCATGCCCACTCCTTAATAAGTTAAAGGAAAAGACCATCCGCGCCTTGAAATCAGAGGAGCAGCTGGATGATAACCTGCGCTACGAACTGATGACCAGACTGGACGGAATGCCAAAGCACACCAAGCTGTGCCACGGCGACTTTAACCCAACCAATATCATTGTGGGCGATGACGGCAAATGGTACGTGATCGACTGGGTACATGCTTCCCAGGGCAATGCAAGTGCCGATGTTGCCAGAACCTACCTCCTTCTCTCCTTAAAGGACAAAAAGAAAGCCGAGATGTACATGGATCTGTTCTGTGAAAAAACAGGCACAGAGAAACGTTATGTACAGGGATGGCTGCCCATCGTGGCCGCCGCCCAGCTGGTTTACAAACGTCCTGAGGAAAAGGAACTGTTAGAGAGTTGGATTAATGTATTTGAATACCAATAAAATCTGCTTACACATTATTTAGGGTTCAAAAAGGCCCCCGGGAAGGAATTTCCGGGGGCTTTTTTCGCTGTAATATTAACTAATTATATTTGTATATTTTTTACATTTTTGTGGTTTGTGTCATTTTCTTCGTGAAATATTTATCAGCTTTCTTCCTCATTTTGTAAATGATTGGAAGAATCTCCTACTTCTATCAGCTCCACATCCGCTACCACATTGTCGTGCCTGACCTCTTCCTGCTCTGTCTCCTCAGCTGCGGCTGCTTCAACGGAAGCAGGATCAACACCGATCCTCTCCGTCTTATGCTCTGCGTGCATGATGGGGAAGGACACCATTGCCTTGAACAGATCCCCGTCAATGATAACCTGGAACTGGCCATTCTGCAGTTCAGTCAGGCTCTTTGCAATGGAGAGGCCCAGGCCGCTGCCTTCCGTTGTCCTGGCCACATCTCCCCTGACAAAGCGCTCTGTCAGTTCATCCGGCCTGATGTTCAGCGGATTCTCAGACACATTCTTAATGGTAAACACGGCTTTTCCGTCTTCCTCTGACACATCCACGTACACGCGGCTGTGCTCCATGGCATACTTTACCGCATTGGTGTAAAGGTTTTCCAATACACGCCACAGCCTGCGCCCGTCCGCCTGTATGATAAGCACCTCATCAGGCACATTGCACACCAGCTCCAGGCGGCGCATCACAAAACGCTCCTCAAATTCCCCGTTGGTCTGCTGGACCAGCTCCACCAGGTCGATATCGGATATATCCAGCTTCATATTGCCCGAGCTGGCCTTGGATGCCTCCACCAGATCCTCTGTCAGCGTCTTAAGGCGCTGGGATTTCTGGTCCAGAACTTCCAGATATGCCGCGATCTTGGGATCCTGTATCTTCTCCCTCTTAAGCAGATCCACATAGTTGATAATGGATGTAAGCGGTGTCTTGATATCGTGTGATACATTGGTGATAAGGTCGGCCTTCAGGCGCTCGCTTTTTACCTGCTGCTGAAGGGCTGAGTCAAGTCCGCTGCTGATGTTGTTGAGATGCTCGCCCATATCCCTTTCCTTGCCTGTGAGACTGCCCATCTCGATCTGATACCGCGTGTTGCCCTGGGAAATGCTGCTGATCGCCGCATCCAATATATCCCTCTGCACTGCCTTTTTAAACATCTGGTGGAATATATATCCATCCATTGCCAAAAGGACCACCGCCAACCCATAGAGCAGCACATGGAAGCCGAACCGTTCCCCTTCATAGCCGAAAAGGAACAGGATCCCCCACAGCATAACTGCATTGGCGCCTAAAAACAGGAAATAACAAAGTCCCATTCCAGCGGCAAATGTGATATGGCGCACATATTCCCTGAACGTGTCAATAACCTTCTTTAAAAGGCTGTTGCTCCACAGGGTCCTGGCCTTATACCGGCGCAGCATGTTAAAGAAAAACAGGACCAGACAGCCGTAAATGATCACGGCCTTGATCACCTTATTCCAGTAGGGCCACTGTCCTTCAGCCACAAACAGGCTGAACAGGCGTATGCCCACATATCTTCCTCCCAGCAGGAACAAGGCGGTAAGGGCGGCCCAGACGGCCACGCACAGTTCGGTATAGATCTCATCAATGGGGAACAGCCTTATCTCATCGCTTTCCGGCGTGAGATGGCCTGACATCAGGATCAGGGCTGCCAGTGTGGCAATACAGCCCAGCACTCCGGCAATGATCCCGCCGATCCCCAGGATAAAGTTCTGTCTTCCGCCGCTGTATTCCCATGCAGCCATGGAATACGCATCCGTGCACGGGTAAGTGGTATCCACGGAAATGACCATGTAATAATTATCATTTCCATTGGGGTTCCATATCTCCAGCAGGGTGGCTGCATTTTCCGGGATGGTGGGCATGTTTGTCTCCATCTTAATGCTGTTTCCCGGGATATAGAGATATTTTCCCGCGCCTTTCAGGTCCTCCAGGGACATGTTCTCCACGTTGGTGTACACGCTCTCCTTCCCGCTGTCATCCCTATACACAATGCGGAACCTCAAATTTGTCTCATTCTCTATGTAGTTATTATAAATGGTGTAGTATTCACCCAGATGGTCCAGGATATCCAGAGCCAGGTCCTCTTTGGTCATCCGTTCCCCGCTTGCGTCCGCATCCACGAAGTTGGGATTGGTGCTCTGGAAATCCACGGTGATCTCTTCATCATCCTCGTCATCCATGGAGATAGGGGATCCCTTTAACTCAAAATTCTCATCCAGATAATAGCCCCGCTTTTTGATGTACCTGACGATTTCATCCAGGGTCATCTCAGCTGTCTCACCGGGACCATTGGTATAGTTGACAATGACCTTGTTCATATCCAGCTCACCGTCAGTCTCAAACATATCCTTGTATCCTACGTAAGTAAAGATACGCTCCACATCCGATGCAAGCTGGGTGGTGAAATTAGGGGAGTCCTCATAAGCCTCCTCATAAATCCACTTAATCCCTTTACCGTAATTGGAGTTCAGATACATGGCGCTGATCCCAAACACAGCGATCATCACAAAGAATATGTGGACCAGGGTCAGGATCTGTTTCTTACGCCTGAATTTCAGTCTCTCTTCTGTCATAAAGCCACCTACTGCTTTTCAATCTTATATCCTACACCCCATACCACCTTCAGATACTTCGGCTCCCTTGGATTGATCTCAATCTTTTCACGGATATGGCGGATATGCACCGCCACTGTGTTGTCCGCTCCAATGGCCTCCTCGTTCCATATCTGCTCATAGATCTCATCAATGGAAAATACCTTGCCCGCGTTCTTCACCAGAAGCAGAAGGATATTGTACTCAATGGGCGTCAGCTTGATGGGTTCCCCGTCCACTGTCACTTCTTTGTTGTCATCATTGATCTGAAGCCCGCCGCACTTAAAGATCTGGCCTTCTGCCTGCTGGTTCATATTGCCCAGCTGGGTGTAACGGCGCAGCTGGGACTTGACCCTGGCCACCAGCTCCAGTGGATTAAAGGGTTTGGTTATGTAGTCGTCCGCCCCGATATTCAGTCCCAGGATCTTATCCGCATCCTCTGATTTAGCGGAAAGTATAATGATGGGTATACTGCTGGTCTCCCGCACCTTAAGCGTGGTGCGGATCCCGTCCAGGCCGGGCATCATTACATCCACAATCAGCAGATCCACTTCCCCCTTTTCCAGGTATTCCAGTGCTTCATATCCGTCATAAGCCTTGATCACCTGAAATCCTTCTCCTGTCAGATATATGTCTATGGCCTCCACGATCTGCTTATCATCATCACATACCAGTATTGTCTGCATCCTTAGCCCTCCTTGTTATGAACAGTACTAGAAAATCCTCCAAGCACAGATGAAATTGTTTGCCCACCACTGGCTCAGGCTTCTGTGTACCACACGCCCGTTACTGGAGGACGCATCGATCACGGTTCCGCCTCCTGCCGCAATTCCCACATGGCCGTTTACAACCACAATATCACCTGCCTGTATATCATTAAAATTCGTGATCTTTGTATATCTTCCCGCATTTCTCCAACCGGAGGAAGTGAGGTAACTCTGGTTAACTCCCACCTGGTTCAGACACCAGTATACAAAGCCGGAACAGTCAAATGCATTGGGACCCTTTGCCCCCCACACATATGGACTTCCAAGCTTGGAGGAGGCAACTGAGATCAATGCTCCTGCGCCCTGCCCAACGGGCTTGCTCACTGCCGGCGGAGTATTGCCTGACGGCTTGCTTGTGCTGCCGCCCTGGCTGCCTGAACCGCCCTGACCGCCTGAACCGCCCTGGCTGCCTGAGCCGCCCTGGCTTCCTGAACCGCCTGTATTGGCTGCCGGCCGTCTTACATTATCACTGGTCAGCTTAGCCATTGTCTGAACGCCCACCAGGCCGTCAGCCGTAAGTCCGTTGCGGGACTGGAAGTTCTCCACCGCCCGCTCCGTGGCCTCGCCGTAATATCCGGTTATATTGCCTGAAACAAGGTATCCGTGTTTGTTCAGCAGCTGCTGCACCTTGGTCACAGCGTCCCCCCGCTCGCCCAGCATCAGGCCGTTGGCCCTTGCATCCGGACTGTTCAGGGCGATCCTTGTGGACGGCCCCAGATAACCGTCAACGATCTGGTCATTCCTGGCCTGGAACTGCTTAACCGCCACAACCGTGTCCTCACCATAGGCGCCATCGGGCGTGGTGGTGAGGTATCCCAGTTCCTTAAGGCGCTGCTGGCATGCCAGCACCACATCGCTCTTCTCCCCGTAAGCCAGGAAGTTGGGCCTGATCTCATCGCTGTATATCAGGTTGATGGTCTTTTGTCCAACCTTGCCGTCCTGCTCCAGACCATTGACCTCCTGGAGTTTCAGGACTGCCGCTTCCGTGGAATCTCCGAAATTCCCGGTCACCAGATCCGCGGTCGCCAGATATCCCAGCTCGTAGAGACGCTGCTGAATCCGCTCAATATCATCACCCTGGGCTCCCTTGGACACCGCGTAGTACTTGGCATCCGGGGACATGATCGCATCCCAGGTAACATTTCCCACAATGCCGTCCATGGGCAGTTCATTCTGCCTCTGGAAATGCTTCACTGCCATTTGGGTCATCTCACCAAAATAATCCGTTGGCTCATCGTTATCCATAAAGCCCAGGTCCATCAGGCGCTGCTGCAGCTTTTTTACGATCTCATGACGCACACCGATCCGCAGGTACTCCGGAGCCGGCTCCGCATCCGGCAGGTCAATGTCGTTAAGTCCGGGCAGGACCTGTCCCTGAAGCCCCAGCTGTGCAATAGTCTCAGGCACAGCCTGGATCTCAGTGGCCTCCGCCGGCGTGGCATTGCCCTCCGCGGAACCTGACGCGCCTTTTGTACAGCCGTTTAGTGTCATGGACAAAGCCAGGATTCCGGCCGTGCCCGTATATGTAATGTATTTTCTATATCTATTCCTCAAATTCATGTGAAGTGCGTATCCTTCCTGGAGCGTGCTTAAGAATTACTTTCTTCCTTGGTTAAAACGCTAAAATCACATTTATTCTAACACATTTCTTACGGAATAGCGATATCATTTTTGTGGTTGTAAGAAAATTGAAAGGGGATGGAACTACCAAAAAAGGAAGGAATTATAAACCATACAGGACAGAACCCTCACTGCCGCGGCAGCGTATGTCCTGTCCTGTATCATTTTATAATTCCTTCCTTCTCTTCCGGCATGAGATCCGGACTACTTTCCATCCCTCAGCTTCTTTCCGCTGCGGCCGAATTTGCGGCGTTTGAAAAATGGGACTTTGGCAGCCGCCGCCTCAGCTTGTCCGCCCTTCTGGTAAGCCCTCAGGGTTTCATCCAGCTGGCGGAAACGCTCCTCTTCCTTCTCATCTGATGCCTGGAGCAGGAATTCCAATTCCTTTCCCATCTTTTCGTTGACCAGGCAGCTGATGTCCTGGCTCAGCTTTTCATTGTTGACTTCAAGGGCTCGTCCGATTATCAGGTTCATAATCTGCTGGAACTGTTCCATCTTCTCTTCCATGGCTACCACGGATACACCGTCACTCTTCATAGTGCTTAATGATGTGTTCCCATCCTCTTCCTTGAATTCATTCAGGGCCGCGTTCATATCACGCTCTAAAATTTCATCGGACAGCTCTGTCTGAGCTTTTCCGTCTTTCTTAAGTACCTGGTTCAGCGCGTGCTTGATCGCCTTGAGCTGAAACCCTTTTTCTTTCAGGTTCTTGACCTGCTTAAACAGGCGGATATGTAAATCCGTATAGTACCGGTGCCCCATCTCGTTACGGGGAATATCAAGTTCCAGCTCCTCTTCCCAGTACCTTAATACATGGGCCTCCACATCGACCTTTTTGGACGCA